>Ga0209489_105825_pt1 | contig 20752 bp, 8 predicted proteins | sample SiratrowhiteBW_FD_187527 | JGI IMG/M metagenome (GOLD analysis project Ga0209489, IMG submission 187527) | Root nodule microbial communities of legume samples collected from California, USA - Siratro white BW (SPAdes) (version 2) | ecosystem: Host-associated > Plants > Roots > Nodule | place: USA...
AAAAAATAATATATATATATATATATATATATATATATATATATATATATATATATATATATATTTTGATGACATTATAATTAAAAAACTGTTCTAAGACTACAAAACCCTTTGCTCTCCACATCAACTTTATTCTTTTTACTAAAAAGAAAATATAACTTAAACCATATATGGTCCTTCACTAAAATATTCCTGAATACCTCGAAGTGAATACATCACAATATCAGAAACAAATTAACTTAAATTTGTTCATGAAAGATTGAAAATATATAACCGGGTTAACGTACAATTTGAATCATTGGGATCATCTATAAATACCACAAGAAAACAAATATCATTTTTGAAATACATGAAAAACCAACTAAAGGAATTGCTAAATATAGATTGATTCTATGACTTTTATGCATTTTTTATTAAATTTATAATGTATTTTCTATTTTATTTTAAGATACATGTCTATCATGTTGCTAAGTTAATGATATTTTATTTTATACTTTTTTTTTTCATTTTACTAATTTGTTGCTTAGTGTCAGAGTTAAAGAAACAATTTTCATAATAATTAATATCATGCTCAAATGAGACGGTCCAAATTAATTAACAAATACAATAAAATATATAAACACAAAACAAAAGATATTTAGAATTATTTATATCTCAGTTAAAGTAATATGAGTTTATTATTAAACTTATAATATGAGTTTGGCTTTATGTATTGCGGAAACTAGTACTTAGGAGACTATTAAATCTTACATCTATTTCGTTAATAATAAAATCAAACCAATATATATAAAAATACATGTAAGTATAAATCGTCATATTTGTAACAATAAGAAAAAACTATTATAAAACAGTTATCAAATCTCATCAATTTTATAATTTTTGTAAAACATAGCATCCAACCGATTCATGGTGTGAATGAGTTGAAATTACTTTCATATTTATAAAATATTTTTCTAATAAAAAAGAATAAATTTTATTCACAATAATGAATTCCTTATAAAAATAAGACAATGTTAAAAAATAACTTTGATGAATAAATAATGATAATACCATTAGTGTTGTTGTTTCCTCCGCACAATCGCATTTCTCACAATGATGTTTCTCTTCTTATTTATCTGCAAAAGAAGAAAGTTGTTAAGATTAAATATATATAATGTTAAAAAAATAATGGAAAGAAGCTTTAAGAGGTTATAAATAAGAAAGAACAGTAGCTTATTAAAAAAATAAAAATAGCAACTAACAAGAACTTGCAGAAGATTTTGATACACTGTTTTTTTAAATTTTTCTACTCAATTAATCGTTTAAGATGGTGGTTGAAAGGATGTGAAAAATATTTACTTACCGAAAAGATTAACCTACATCTTCGTCAGACATAGCAACTTCGTCCGATATAGCATATAAGAAATATGAAGGTCAGAAAGAAAAAAGGCGTAGAAGTACAAAGAGAGAAAGAAAAAAAAAAAGCAAAAGAGAAAGAAAAAAAGCAAAAGAGGCGCAGCCAGAAGTACAAAGTGACAGAGAGAATTAGGTTAAACTTACTTATACAGGCAAATATGGGAGACCCACCATCTCGTGTTTGAAAAATTTTATTATTAACTAATTATTTTGACAAAAGAATAGGTAGAAATCAAAATTTGAAAGAAACAAATAAATTATGAAATAATATTTTTTAAAATATGCATTAATATTTTAACACATTTCTTAAAAATTAGTATAAACTATGAAATAGTATTTTTGTTTAAAAATGCATAGATATATTATTTAAAATACTTTTGAAAAATTAGTATAAATTATGAAATAATATTTTTAAATGCATGGATGTATTATTTAACATCCTTTTAAAAAATAGTATAAAATAATTTTTTTCAATTAAAGATTATCTCATTAGTCAATTAAAAGTTTCATATTAAATTTAATATGGATATATTCAACTATATACATTATAATGATAAGACATTAATAATGATAAATAATGATAAGAACATTTAATTTAATTGAAACAATTTTATAACTTGTAATATTTAGTTATTAAAATTATTAAATTAATAATCCAAACTTTAACAGGACAGTAAAATAAATTTTATGGTTATGATATCTTTTTTGGAAACTAAATGATTGGTTTTAAAAAATATGCAATAGAAGAGTTTACCATAATTCTGTTTATCTAAACAAATATATATCAATATTATATGATTTTTTATATTCAATAAGGATAAAACTATTATATTTATTCATTGCTAAAAACTATAATATTAATGAATAATATTATTATAGTGTTTTACTGGTTAGTGTAAATTAAAGATTTGATTACTAATAGATTAATTATGGTAAATACAGTAGTATATTAAATTAAATACTTAAAACTTTAAATAATTGAGAACACTGACAATATATTTGTTTAATTTTATATATTATGATTAACTACCTTTGTTTTGTGAATCATAGTAATTGAATTTTGAACACTAAAATATAAAAGTTTATTTTATCTTTAGACAGTAAATAAATTATTGTTGATTTGAATATTTAATTAGTAAACACTCTATACTAAAATATTACATGATTTATAAAGTCTTTAAAGTAAAAAATTGTAAAAATCACATGAATATATGTCATAAAATTAAAGTTAACTCAAATAAATAAACTATCATTAATTATATTTTATATCAAATTATATATTAATTTAGCTCTTTTAGTTTAATTAGTACAGAAAATAATCATATCTTTAATTATGTTATTGGGATAAACACTTAAAAAAGTTTCAATTCAATAAATTAGGTGTGAAAATTTGATTAATTTTTTTTTTCAATTTATTCATTTGTTTTGAAATAGAAGAAATAAAATTTGAATGTTAAGAGAGAAAAAATAGAAAATGAATGAAATTACTTAATAATTTATTTATATCAAAGGTTTTTCTTTATGCAGTATCACTAGAAAAAAATAACTTAATATTGATTACGAAGAAACTTTACAGTTTTAATATATATTTTTCTCGTTCCTTAATTATTTCTATCTCTTAACTCAAAAGATGAAATTTTATTAAAAAAAATTACCTCTTTCGTTTATTTACATATTGTATATATATTCTATGAAACCGATGTCGTAGTTCAATTTTATTTTCATCGACTGCGTGAATATATATTAAAGAAAAAGTCTTATAAAGCTTAATTATTTGATTCCGAATTCTAAACTTATAACTGCATTGCACTATAATGTGAAAATTATAACAGATAACTTTCTTTATTTTACAAAGTAACATATTTCATTTATTCATTTACAAATAAAGACACGTAACCTCATTCAAATGGCTTATCACTTACCTTTACATATGATACAAAACATGTAAAAACAAAAATAAGGAGTACTCCTTCTTCAAAATTTTGTAACGGGAGGGTTTTCCATGATAGGCTTATCAGCAAGGAGAAATTTCCATGATAAGGGTAAACAGATCATAAAATTGCAAACTCAATTCCTATCTGGGCGGAAAATTGTCTGGGTTGGTTGGAGAAAGGTCTGGAGTGATTCTTCCTGCACCTCCATGGTGACTTCCTGCACCTCCATAATTTAAAAATATTCTCATTTTAGCCTTGAAGAAAAGACGAAAATAGCCTTCATATTATTCATTTTTTTTCCACTTTGCGGATTGCACAAACCGCAATACAATTAAAAAATAAACACATTGCGGGTTGTACAACCCGCAATTATATTTTCTGCACCTTTTACATTGCGGGTTGTACAACCCGCAATATAAAACTTTTTTTAAATACATTGCGGGTTCTACAACCCGCAATACAAAATTTTTTTGAAAAAAATTTGCATTGCGGGTTGTAGAACCCGCAATGTATTTAAAAAAAAAATTATGTTGCGGGTTGTAGAACCCGCAATGTATTTAAAATAAATTTTGTGTTGCGGGTGCTACAACCCGTTGCTGTGGTGTAGTGGTAGTTATTATCTTAGTTTTACACTTAAGGTATCCACCTCGATCCTGGGCACCAACACTTTATGTGTTTGTTTCGCTACTAAACTAATTTTTTTGAAATATTTGTTTTTATTATAAATTAAATTATTTATAGCTATAAATTGAATATTTGTTTTTATCATAAATTAAATTATAAAAACAAATATTTCAAAATTTTTTCTTATAATAAAAACTAAGGTAATAACCACCACTACACCACAGCAGCACGTTGTACCACCCACAACACAAAATTTCTTTTAAATATATTGCGGGTTCTACAATCCGCAATACAAAATTTTTTTCAAAAAAAATTTGTATTGCGGGTTGTAGAACCCGCAATGTATTTAAAAAAAAATTTATGTTGCCGGTTGTAGAACCCGCAATGTATTTAAAAAAAGTTTTATATTGCGGGTTGTACAACCCGCAATGTAAAAGGTGCAGAAAATATAATTGCGGGTTGTACAACTCGCAATGTGTTTATTTTTTAATTGTATTGCGGTTTGTGCAACCCGCAAAGTAGAAAAAAAATAAATGATATGAAGGCTATTTTCGTCTTTTCTTCAAGGCTAAAATGGGAATATTTTTAAATTATGGAGGTGCAGGAAGTCACCATGGAGGTGCAGGAAGAATCACTCAAAGGTCTGTACTGCAGTTGAGGTTGGTGGTCTAGGAATTAAGAATGTAAGGAAATTTAATATAGTATTACTGGCTAAATGGAAGTGGAGATTAGGAAAGGAGGAAGTTGGGGTTTGGAGGGAACTAATAGAATCTAGGTATGGTTCTTGGCAGGATATGAATGAATCTAGTATTGCTAGGAAAAATTGTACTTGTTGGAAAGATCTTTGTAAAGCTTGTGATGTTGAAAATAATGACAATTGGTTTGATAATAATGTGAAATGGGACATTAAGGATGGAAAAGGTTAGGTTTTGGGATGATAGGTGGGTGGAAGATCTACCTTTAAAATAAAGGTTTCCTAGATTGTATGCGATTTCGTTGTGCAAAGAAAACGTACTAAATGAATTGGGTAATTGAGAAGGTGAAGTTTGTAAGTGGAACTTATTGTGGAGAATGATTACATGGGAAAGAGAAATCTCACAACAATTATTTGAACTAATTAATAATTCATGTAGGAAGTGGCAGGATTCTTGTGTCTCGGATAATTGAGTATGGAGTCAGGATAGTCTATAAGTTTATACGGTGTGGTCACGGTATTCGGTACTAAACAGGGATGACAATTTAGTAAACATAGAAGGTTTGAAGCAATTATGAAAGCTTAGAGTGGAACCGGCTGCACAGTTGTATGCGTGGAGAGCTTTGTTAAATAAGTTACCTACTAGAGCAAATTTGACTAAAAGGAGAGTAGTCTTAAGTTATATCTTATGCTCGTTTTGTAAGAAGCATATGGAAACTGCCTAACATTTGTTTCTTACATGTGAAATAAAACGGAAAGTGTGGGACAGTTGTGATAAATGGATTGATATTTTATCTGTTAGAGATGCTTTTGTATTTAACCATTTTAGGAGTTTTTGGAGGGTTGAGTGCAAGTTAAAAGTTAATGTCATCTGAAAGGGCATGTGGGTGACAATAGTGTGGGAAATTTGGCACCATAGAAATAGGTAGTATTTAAAAGTGGAATTGTAGACAGTGAGGAGATATTTTACCCTGATCAAATCAAAGGGTGGTTTTTTCAATGTCAGATAGGTTTTTGAATTCGGAATCTTGTCTAAAATCTCTAGTATTATGTTATGAATAGGAGGCCTTTAGGAGGAAGGGTACTTGGGTGGGTGTGGGGACTGTATGACTGTATTTCTTTTTGTTGCAAGTTCGTGATCGAGGACACAAATTATTTATAAAAGGGGTCGGCATGTGAATCATAAAGGCAATGACTACTACTACTTCAACATAAGTGGGAGGTGTCTAATTCTATTTGATTCCTCATGTTCCAAAAGTGGTAACATCTGAGTGTGGAACTAGAGTAATGAATATTATTCTTATGGGGTCTTAGTAGCCTCCTAATTTGATTGTTTGTATTTTATTTCCAAGTTGCATTGAAGCATCTTAGATTGTCGTTGCCTTATCTTAATTTAGACTATTTTGTATTTTACCTCTTTCAAAATATTTTACAGGTATAATAAAATTGGAGTACCCCTTAAATACTTCATTTTAATTTATTTTATTCATAGTTGTTAAAAAAAAAAACCGGGTCGCCTAATAATACATAGACATGTTTTCAAAAAGAAGGTCGTCTCTATTTATTCTCGAGAAATCCGAGACTGAATATTGTTGATAATTCAAATCCAATGTTTTCAAATATTAACAAATCAATGCCACACATTTCAATGTTTTATTATATAACAAATTATCGGCGAGTTTTAAAAAATTTGATACGAAATATCAACCATAATAGTTTAATTATTTGAATTAACTTTAATTTATGACATATATTTGTATAATTTTTTACTTAAAATACTTTATATATCAGGTAATATTTTAGTATGGTGTATTTATTAATTAAATATTCAAATAACAATAAAATCTTTACTGTCTAAAAGTTAAAATTTTATATTTTAATATTTAAAATTCAATTAATTTATAATTGAAGAAAATACTTAAGATTTTATTTAAAATCACTTATTTTTGCAGAATGAAATTTTGTTCCTAGCCATTTTCCAAGCTATGTTATTATTAAATCATTTCTCCTGATTTTTTTTTCCTAAGATCCTTCCACCATTCGGACAAGATTTCATTACATTTGATAAGACTTTTCCAAGACCAGTATTTAGACACTAAAACCCTCTATCCCAAAGAATCATCTTGTATGTTTAATATCTAATATCATTCACTTAGGAGTGCTATATTAAAGCTATTTACATCTCTAACTCCAACATCACACCAAGACCACCATGTTATCTGAATTTAGAAATTGTATCCTAATTCATCCAAGCAATTTTCCTATCTTCTTGACCCAGTCCATAAAAAAGTCCCATAAAAAATTCCTCTTAATCTTTACTATTTCTTCTCACAGTTACTGACATCTTAAACAACTAAAAATAAAATAGAAACGTAAATGATAAGTCTGATTTTATAAGAGTGATCCATTAATTGGATAAATTGGGATATAATTTGTAACTGTAAAAAAGAGGGTTGTCTAGAATTAGAGACTTAAATGTTTTTTGGGGTCTAAGTAATGACAATTGAGATTAGGCATTGAGGATGAGTCTTTGTGAAAGAAGGTCTTAAAGTCGAAATATGATTTTTGGAGAAGTCTTATAAAAAATAATAACAACTGTAGGTAGTGGAAGAATCTTAGAATCATTAACTAAGGGGAATAAGAAAAATAGTTTACGATAATATACTGTGGAAAGTAAGAAATATGAACCGTAGTTTTTAAACATTATTGAAGTTAAATCCTATAGGTTGATCTAGTAGTCTTGTCCCTCATAATATATTATAGCAATTTCCAAGACATTAATTTCTGGAGTACACCTACTTGCCCGTCCTATGAATATGTAACACTTTGTTTCTTCTTAGTTACTATGATATGAATATGTATGTGAAATTTTGTTTCTTAAAAATTGTATAGTCTGTTAAGAATAGTAATAGTTTATTACATTATATATCATACTCAAAACATAAAGGAGGCTTGTAATAATAAAATAAATAAAAAGGGATAAATAAGCATGGTGAAAAAAAAGAGTCTAAATTTAATAATAAAACCGATGTTACTTTAAATCATATAAATAATTTTAAAGTACCATTGTAAATTATATCTTTTATTTCTTGTTTCAATGTTTCACAACATACAACAAATTAGTAAAATAAAAAAATACAAAATAAAATATCACTAAGTTACGACACAACACACATATATCAGTCTTGAAATAAAACAAAAAGATACAATAGAAATTTAATAAAAGAGTTCATAAGTCATAAACTCTGTACATTTAACAAATTGTTTGATTGTTGTTTTAATGTACTCCAAACTATTATGATATTTTATGATCTCAAATATTATTGTCTATCTTCACATAACTAGAAAAAAAACCCTTAGATTTGTATTATCCAATCATATATGATTTGTTATTGGAAAACAAATTTAAAATAGCCCGAGAATTGACAATGTAAAAGAATTCCTCACTTCAAGGTATCTAGTAATCTTATTGAAATATACTAATGACATTAGGGCATCAATAAATATATCACTGATATAGTATGACAAAAGTCATTATAATTGAAAACCTCACTGTAATATAGTACCATAGAACCCTTTGTAACAACACACTATTAATATTAATATTAAGAAAAGCTATTAAATAAAATAAAATAGTTATCAAATCTCATCAATCCAATCCATATGAGACAAAAAACAGGTGGAAAGAAAAAAAAAAAAAGAACATAAAATAAAGATAATACCATTAATTTTGTTATTTCCTCCGCAACGGTATTTCTGGCAATGATGCTTCTCTTCTTACCTCTGTGCAAAATCACATTACATTATATGATTTAGAAGATGGAATAATTGGAAATACCATTTGTGAATAAGATCTGGATTTTCTTGTTGCATAGAATAGCATATTCTCTTCTACAATGGCTTATAAATAATAAATTTATGAGATAAATTAGTTATTTTACCTTCTTTTATTAAAGTATTTTGTTAATGTAGTTAAGTATATATGAAAGGAAGTTATTAGAAATAAAAATAATGCTAAAAAATAAATGAAAAGAAGTTTCAAGAGGTTATAACATATAAAATGATTTTCTATATCTAAAAATAAATAAAAAAGAACAGTTGCTTATTAAAGAAATTAGAATAACAACTAATATAGACAATATCAAGAACTTGTAGAAGATTTTAATTTATTATATATCTTTAAGGTTCCCAAAGCTGTAAATAAAAAAATGATAAAAATCTAGAGGCAGATTTTGTGGAGTTGGGAAGCTGATAAGAAAAAAATAATTTGGGTTAAATAGGAAAAAATTGTAGAAGTGTAGTGGGGTATAGGGGTTAAAAATATTTTGGTTTTCAACAAGACGTTAGTTATCTGGGAAGAGGAAATGAAGGTTAGATACAGAGAAAAACGGGTCGGTGGAGAGAAATTATATAATCTAAATATAGATCATGGAGAAGTGTTGATCAAGATAAATCAAATATAAAAGAATCAACATGGTGGACAGATTTGAAAAAAGTATGTGGAAATAGAATCCAAGGAAAGTGGTTTAATGAATACCTGAGTTGGAAACTGGGCAGAGGAAATAGAATTCTGTTTTGGGTAGATTGCTGTGTATGGGATAGATCTTTGAAAGAAGGATACACCCTATATTATATACAAATTCCTTGCAACAGGACCTTATAATTAAAGATGTGGGTGAGTGACAAGATTATTTATGGAAATGGAATTTGAGATGGAGAAGATTATGGTTTGAATGGGAAAAAGGCGAGTGTAGAGACGTTTATGCTTACAATACAATAATGGGGTCCACGAGAGCAGTTGCAAGATCAATGGGAATGGAAAGACAAGAAAGGAATTGAATATAGTGTGAGTGATGCATACTGTAAAATCTTGGGAGAGGGGGCTGGTGATGGGAGGAAGTCTTCCAAATTTTATAGAAAGAAAAAGCTACACTTGCTGTCCAGATTTGTGCATGGAGACTTGTGTTAAACAAGTTGTCTACTAGAGATAAACTTTTGAAGATATGAATTCCAATTGGAAATACTTTATGAGGGCTATGTAATTTAGGTGGAGAAAATTAAGGTAATTTATTTTTTAGTTGTGAAGTGTCTAGGAGTTTATAAAATAGGTGTGGAGGGTGGCTAGGGTGCAATTTATGCACCATTGTTGGGCTAAAGAACACTTTCTAAAGTTTTGTGTTTTTCAGATGGGTAGGAGTGAGACTGGTTTGTAAAGAGTGTTATGGTTGGTCATAGTATGATGTATTTGGAAGTTAAAAAATGATATTACTTTCAAGAACAGAATCTGTAATATTGTAGAAGTTTTCTCTATAATTCAAGCTAAAATATAGGTTGCTATAAGAATTAAATTTAAGAATTCCCTTTTTTCTGAATGGATTATTGCACTTTTGAAATGCATAAAAACGTTCAAAGGTTAAGAGAGCATGTAAATAAAAAATTATTTATACCAAAATTATGAACTATAAGGTACTAAAGAAAAAAAGAAAGATGGGACAATAACTCTCATAATACATAGATATGTTTTCAGATATAACAAAAGGGCGCTTCTATTTATTTATCAATAAGTACGAGCCTGAATACGGCTGATAATTACTTTTTGTTAAAGTTTTTTTATATTAGATGAGATGATAACATTATGTAACTTGTAAGGGATTTTAATCTATATTTATACAGTTTTATTTGACTATAAAATGGTTAGAATATCCCAAATATCTCATTTATATATATTTTTCTTATAAATAATATAACATTTAAAATATAAATTTCTCGTTAATTAATTAATTAATTAATTAATTATATCTTTTCAGCTTGGCATCTTATAACGAGTAATATCTCTATCTTTTAACTTAAACCTTGGAATTTCTATGAAACCAATGGTCAACCGATCAATTTTACTTTTATCAACTACGTGAATGATATATTAAAAGGATTGCTTTTATTTCCAAATTCTAAATAATTTATTTTTTTATAATTAAATAAACTGTATAGTAAGTTTTTTTAAATATAATATTTGCATTTTTGTCCATTTAACATTTATGATAAGTTTGTATGCTTGCCAAGAGTATTGTTACTTCTTATGTATCTTCAAAGAAATATAAGAATCTAAGCAGTGATTTAAACAATATGAAAATTAAAGTTATGGTTAGTTATTAAAGTATATAATGAGTTATTTATTATTAGAAAACATTTAAATGTGAAGCACGAATGTTTTAATCTATTTAAGAAAAATAAGTTATGTATTTATGTAAACCTTTTTTTATAAAAAAATATATTAAATAAGAAATAAAAAATGTGGTTGAACTCGTACATATATACTAATATCAGATACTCTATAATGTGCTATCAAAACAGATTAAAAATGCAAATCTACAATATCTGCTTCTGATTCCATCGTAACAATATTAATTCAACTAAACAAAGGTATATTTTCACCTTAAACACAATTATCTAAGACAGGGTGGAAAAATAAAAGGTAAAGATTTTTAAAAATAATAATGCTTGGTGGATGCAGATGAAAATAAATGTCAAATTTGATTGTCAGATTGAACAATGCATGCGTGTATCTTAGCTCTGCATGCAAACAAAATTGTTTCACTAATAAAAAAAATATTAAAATGTGTGTCATTCATCTAATGGTTTAAAATGTTAATAAATTGCATTGAGATGCTAAATTATGTTATAAACACCAGAAACATTTGCTTTATCTGTGTTGTGAAGGCCACCACTACACCACTAATGCATGCGTGAAACTTATCTCAATACATAGAAAATGGTGCTTAATGAAATGAACAATTAATAGTATTAAAGTTTTATCTCGTTTAATGTATACCAATGGATGTCTTTGATCTGTCATAATATAAGGCATCCACCGATGATGCCACCAATTAACAACCCTCTCCATGCATCACCTTAAAAAGAGTGCAACAATTACTTTCATGCATAGACTGCTGAATCTGACAATTAATATAGCATTTATGTATGAAATGTTAAAAGTTGAAGATGAATTTGAATCTTAAATCTGCATGTTTGCCATATATAAACGCCGTCCACTTCTAATTAGAAAGAAATCGAAAAAGATTAAAAAAAAAAAAAACGAAATAATACAGTAGGTCATGGTTTACCATCTCATTTATAGATAAGATTTTTTAGTATAAAATCCTTATACCAAATTACAAAATGATAAAAACCTTTTTTATACAAATATGTATGTGCTTCTAAATAAATGAATGAACTATGTACCTAGAGCAAATTTCTTAAGATGGTATATTTTTTTTAGTATTATTTAAAACGGATAAAAATAATTAATTAAGTTAGAAATTGTATGAGCCTAGGATAAATTTAATTAAGTCATTATGTCCAATGGACATGATTTTTATTGTTCTTAATCCAGCACGAGTGTTAATGCTATTTGCACACCACATTTTTACTTTAATTATAAAAGTATTACTTTAATTAAAATGCTATATATATACATGTATTATATTAGCATTTTGTAAATAAAATATATGATTTCAGGACAAAATGTTTGATAAATTTATAAAATTTGCTATGTTTTTAATTGACATATGTGTATTTGGTTTGGATTATATTAGAGTCAATATCGGAAGAATTTAAGATTTAAAATTTATTAGTGTATATTAATTTTTTTAGTTGATGTACTCTACTAAAAATTGTGTGCATATATTTAAGTTTTAGTTGTAATTATATTTAACATAAGTACAAAGTACAAAATACACAAAGTCAATAGTAAAACGTAAAAATTTATAAATATAGAATTACAATGAGAAAAAAATATTTATGTGATGACCTCCCAGGTGGTCTTCTTCTTTATCTTCTAAATCTTGTTTTGTGGGGTGAAGGTTGTATAGAATCATCCTTATCCTCATCATCATTGTCGTGATGTTCAATATTTGACTATTACACATACAATATCGATTGATAATATTGTGTCAATGAGGAGGGATGGAATGCAGATCGAGAGGTGAAGGATGAAATTGCAAGGATATTTGGTGAAGGCAAAAAAACAAGCATTTGATAAGGAAAGATGTGATATGTGGATGGCAACTGGTTCAAAAGGGACTAGAATAACATGTAGGCTTGATTATACATGAATGTGCTTTGTGGAGGGAATTGAAGACTCGAGTGACTGGATTGATCAAATGACTATTCATAAAACTATGAAATATGAGAAGAATATTCAACATCTTTACTTATAGGGTGGGGCTCAATGTCTTCAATTGTGTCGTACTATAGGGATGAAATGTGAAATTTTAGAGAAGTACAAATACGTGCTGAAAATTGTACACATGTAAACTTACATCGTCATCAATTGGTTGTCTAGGAGATAGTGTGGGTAAAGTACCATTGGATGTATGTTGTTGTGTCACAAAATGACCATTACCAATAAATTGAACTTCTTCAAAGTCGATTTTGTCAATCGTTTCACATTGTTATCCACCTTTCATGGTATTGTACCCAATATCACTCTATTTTGCCTCTCATGTATGAACCTGATCAAGATTTAATGGGTCAACTAGAATAAGTTGTCGAAAACCAAATTGTCATATAACCTTATTAGCATGGTGGAATTTGACAATTCTGAAACAAATGAAGGACATATTACTAAACAACTAACAACATATACCTCACCAATTATAAACAAAGCAACATCGACCTACGTAAAGATTTAGTATATATCATTTTCTTGAATTTGATAAATTGTATTATTTTTTATTTTTTTTTGAACAGCCAAAAATAAAATGAATAAAAAGGAGCACTTAAGGGGTGCACCAACCCTTTTACAAAATGAAAAAACAAGGACTACAAAGCAATACCACTCTACAGAAAAAAAATGAAAACAAGAAAAGGTAGAATACCTAGCGATAATACTAAAAAGCCCACCTACTTGAAAAGAAACTAAACTATTAACCAAACAAAAAACACGCTTCCGTTCCAATACCAATCCTTGTAGCCTCCTTGTAAACCAATCCCAATACAATGGTATGCCTCTGACTATGGCCTCAAATCTCAAACAAACACCTGTACAACACAAGAAAATCAAAACTACTACACAAGAAAGTAAAAGTACTAACACATTAGTACAACTCCGCAAAACTCCTCAAAAACATACTTGAGCTAGTCCAGGGTATCAAGACACTTAAGAGGAGCAAAGTGCCAGTCTGAATAAGAGAATGCAACTCTCTTAAACTTATTCTTAAGCCAACACCAACCCTTGAGCTGAGCTAGAGTAAAAATCTCTATAGCATCTACTAACCCTTTGTTAAAAATCACCTTATTCCTATGGTTCCATAGCTCCGTCACTATAGCCACCCACATCTCTTTCCAAGCTAAATTAACACACTGACGCCAGCTTACAAGACCAAAACTCTGAAAGTGAATAGTGATAGACTCATGTCTGACATTGACATTTCCAACCCACCTCTCACATTGATCCCAAACATTCTAGGCCACCTTGCACGTGGTGAACAAATGTTGTCCTGACTCTTCGTATTCTTGACACAGTGGGCAAGACAAGTCCGTCAATTGCATACCTCTTTTAGCTAAGTTAAGTCTGGTTGGTAGTCTATCTAACAGTAACCTCCAAGCATAAACCGCTGCTGATGGAACAATCTTAAGAGTCCATAACAACTGAAAGATCTCAGACACCTGCATTTGGTCCTCCTTGTTCAGCACACTATACCTGGATTTAACAGTATACTCTTGATTGCTATCACTGTCTCCTACCCACACCAGTCTATCCTGATCACTTGAGTGCCAATGGACATTAGAAATCATAGCCAGTAGTTGTTCTTCTTCGAGCTTCTCCCAAACAAACCTCTCCCTACACCAACCTAAACACCACCTGGAGCACCCTTCGCTAGTAATGTTCCCCTTAGGACAAGGTCACCCACCACACTTTCTAAACACTGAGTGATCGTAAACAATCTTGGAAACTTGTCTTTCAACACCTGACCGTCCACCCATCTATCTTTCCAGAAATTAACCCACCTAGCATCCCCTAGAATCCACTGACATCTACGGTCGAACCAAAGACCTAGATCACCCTTATCAAAGATCCTACAAACATCCTGCCACCAAGCAGAGTGAGACCTGTGGACCGAAGCAGCATCCATATTCCTCCAGTTACCATACCTAGCTTCTAGGATCTCTCTCCACAATCCCTCACCAGATAACCTGTACCTCCAATTCCACTTAGCTAACAAAGCATCATTAAAACATTCAATGTCCTTTATTCCCAAGCCACCGACTTCAACTGGACTGCACACCTTATTCCAATTAACCCAGGCAATCTTCCTTTCTTCAAAACCCCAACCTTAGAGGAACTTAGCTTGGATTCTCCTAATATGGTTATAAAAAACAATCGGAGCCTTAAAGAACGAGAAGTAAAAAAGAGGCAAAGCAGTGATGACAGACTTAATTAAACAAATCCTCCCCGCCATAGAAAGCAATCTACCCTTCCAACTAGAAAGTCTTGACTTAATTTTATCGACAATCGGATTCCAAAACGTAATTCTCCTAGGGTTACCTCCAATAGTGATACCCAGGTACTTAAAAGGAAGCTCTATTTGTCGACAGTTTAAGCACTTAGAATAGACCAACTTATCCAGTTGGGAAATACACACAGCTCCGATAGCACTCTTGTGGAAGTTAACCCTAAGCCCCGAAACCAACTCGAAGCTCCTCAGCATTGCTTTAACAACCAACACATTATGCAAAGAAGGCTCACAGAAAAAAGAGTATCATCTGCAAATTGCAACAGATCGACCTTCACTCTCCCAATGCCTACTGTCACACCACTGAACACATTTGCTCTTTTAGCTTCCCTCACTAAACCAGTAAGACCCCCCGTTACTATAAGAAACAAAAAAGGCGCCAACGGATCACCTTACCTGAGTCCCCTTTTAGGTCTAAATTCTTCCGTAGGACTACCATTCACAAGTACCGATACAGTCGTTGACTCCATACAAGCTCTTATCCACCTAATCCATTTGCAACTGAAACCTAATCTGCCCATCATATAGTACATAAACTTCCAGTCCACTGAGTCATATGCTTTTTCAAAATCCACTTTCACGAAAACTCCACTTTTCTTATCCTTCTTCAGGTAATCCACTGTTTCGTTAGCCACCAAAACACTATCCAAAAGACCCCTACCACCAAGAAAAGCAGATTGGTTAATATCAATGACACTAGATAAAACTTTCTTGAGCTTATTTGCCAACACCTTGGACAAGATTTTGTACACACATCCCACTAACGAAATTGGTCTAAAGTCATTCAAATTGGAGGGGTTATCCTTCTTTGGAACCAGAGTAATGAAAGACGCATTACACCCTCTCGGAATAAAACCAGTATCTTGAAACCATAAAATTGCCCTGACAATATCCTTACCAATAACATCCCCATTATTCTTAATGAAGAAGAAATTATAACCGTCTGGTCCAGGGCATTTAGAGTTACCACATTGGCTCACTGCTTCTAAAATCTCTGACTCAGAAATAAAGGAACACAACATCTCATTATCAGCCCCGATAATGTTCTTAAAACTCACACAGTCCAGATTCAACTTAAGTCCTGGTAGAGCCTCAAATCTTCTCTCAAAATAGCTCTTAATGTAGCATTTAACCCTACAAGGTTCTTCACACCAAACACCATTAATACGCAGCCCCACAATGTCATTCTTAGCCCTCCGCCACCTCAAACTGGAGTGAAAGAATCTTGAATTGGTATCCCTATTATTTAACCATTCAACTCTCGCCTTCTGCTTAGTCATAGCATCTTCTCTTTCGTCCAAAGTTCTCAGTTGACTTAGCATCTCCACCCTCTTAACCCTCTTGTCATCTTGGAGAGTTCCTTCATCATCACACTGATCTAACTCGCTAATCTCATCAATCAATTTTTGTCTTGCAATCTTATTGCTAACAAAAACTTCCTTTATGTATTATAGTCGAATAAATTGTATTATAGTCAAATAATATTTATGTTTTTCTCTTTATTATTCACAAATGATATTTTCTATTATTCTTTCTTCTAAACCATATCATTTTAAACACAGAAAAGAAGAGAAATACCACTATAAAGGAGAAAGCAACATTAGTTGCACTATCATCACTAAAAAATATTTTTTAACATTGGCTCACGTATGGGGAACTCGCCTTGTTATGTGAATTCAATAAATTACTTTTGGTGTATATAATTTGTATTTTAAGTTACATGCATCTTAATTTGAGAGTGTACTTTATCTTATTTATGTTTTGTTATTCTTGAGCCAAATTTGATATCTATTTTAATTAATTTAATAATTTTTCTTAATATTAATTTCATGCATTGAGTTATTAGATATATTATGATTTATGATTATATGTACTATCAGATATATTGATTTTTATTAATTAAATTTAACTATGTGGGATTGAGATTTAAGAATTAATTGAGTCCAATCATGCGACTAGTCGATTGTGCTTGTGGTTCTGAAAATCCTCTGTGAAAGGAGGAAAACATACTGTAAGAAATATGAAACTTAAAGTTTCATGTCTTAAAATATGTTGTATAAAATTGTGATGATAGACCACTAGTCACATGTTTGGATCTAAATAATTATAAAATATTTTATGGTTAGATTTAATTAAGGATGATATTTATGTAATATATGTGATTGTGCATTTAGTTATGAATCAAAATACGTCAAATAACACATTCTGCAGGAATAAACATCAAGAAAAATTATTTGATATAATAAAATCTCAAATTGATTAACATATGAATGCATTTTGATGTACTAATAACACAGTAATTAATTTGAATTCACGTTTAATAAGGTGAGTTCCTCGTATGTAAGCTAATGTTGGAATGTAAATTTTCTTAAACATCCTCTGAGAACACATTCTCCTTCAAGATTAATCTGATGCAAGATGGGGCTGAGGTTGCATAATTATGTGGTTTAGTTGTTCGTTGGGAGAACTCATATGTCTACAATCTATTTTCTCTGTCAACTGGTTTCCATATGTTGCAAACAATTTCAATGTATTCAATGATATCTCTGTATTCTTTTAATGGACAAAAATATTTATATATATTTATTGGCTACATATATCTTGAATTTGTTCTGCAGTAAGAATATTTGTATATTTGATTAATTTATTAATAACAATATATAGACATGATTTAAGTAATAACCAAAGTAGAAAAGTGTAAATTAAAAGATTACAGTGAATACTTGATATTATATATTAATTGAAATAGTTATTTTCTTAACCAAATTGACATAGGGAATTAATTGAAGCTTTAATATAACATAGGAAATCCAACTATATGCAGTGCTGTTTTATGGCTTCTTCTGATGTCCAGCTTTCCAATATGACAGGCATGCAAGAAAGCATCAATGCATTGCTGTTCCCGATACGTTTTGTGCCTTCTTCTGCAAATAATTAAGAAAAATGGTCTTTTTCTATGTTCAACCAATTCTTCTTTTTTTCAAAAACCAAAGCAAATCAGTAATGACAGAAACTGATTCATGGTTCTTGAATACAAATGGCAGCCATGCAAAAAGTGAAGATTCAAATTCATCACTCCATTTCAGACTTCTACCATTTCATACATAAAAAGCCAAATTGGACTGTGAAATACGACAGATTCATGCTGAGCATCCCAAGGCTACAGCAACAAAGCCACAAAATATGGCCATTGAATTAGCTGGCAACAATGCATCAAACCTTTACATGACAAAATCAAAACACTTGAATTTTCACCGTTAGTCATATTTTCTGTCAAGCAAACATATTTGGAGATAGCCATTTTCTTGAGTTCAAATCTAGAGCTTTGCTCTTCCATTCTAGATCTTTGGATTTATTTCATATGGATTTAGTTTCTGCTTCTCTTGCTTTTGCAAATGCCTCTTCCTTTTATTTTGAAAAATACTTGCTGTATTGCTGGTCATTGTTAGGTCAAGTGTAAACCCTTGATGGGATTCCCTTCCCTGCATTGATGCCTTTGTTTATATCAGACTATAATTTAATTATTCAATTTACAAAATCTGTTATATTCATAAACTAGCTGCATTGATGACATCACTTTCTCTTCTTTCTTCCTCTTTAAAAAAAAATATAAGCGTTATAATTAAAATTTCTATTATTCTCAACCTACAACAAAACTATTCCATACCTCACATTTTGATGTTGGCACAAAAATATCATAATTTCATTTAACACATCCCTTTTTTCTTAACAGTAAATAATAGATAAAATTAAATAAAACATTTCAGCGAAAAGTAAATTATAAATTTTGCAATCACACTCTAATTTTGTGACTCCCGAATTATCAATTGCAAAAGATAATATTATTATTTGTTTTATTGTATAAGATTGGGTCACTTTTTTAATTTAATTTATTTTTTGCCGAAGAAAAAAAAAGTTAGTGAAGTAAGCTATTAGTATTGTTTATTTGTCAATTCATACCTAAACCATCTAGGAGGATAAACGCGTGGGAAAATTATAAAGGGTTTTTGGAAACTGTGAAAGCTTTCTGGGATATAATTTTACAGTCAATCAAATTTGGATTTTAAGAGATAAATTCAAAAGTCTAAAAGAGATCTAATGATGTGGAACAGAGAAGTGTTAGGAGATATACATAAATGTATATATAAACAATCTTTATAGAACAGATGATGAGTGTGGGTTGGATCAAGAGGACATAGAAGAGAGGAGGGGTTGTTTACATTCTCTCTGTTATATAATTTCACTGTCAGACAAATTTATTCACGATACAATTTGCAATGAATTAAAATGTCTTGTTTTTCAATCCAACTAAATTTAAGCATATTTTAATAAATTAAATATGTTTTTAATTCATTAAAATAAAACTTAATATTTTAAACAAAATTTAAAACTGTTCTCGATGAACCCGTACTTAATCTAAATCAGAAAAAAAAAACAAAATAATCACTTATAATACAATAAAACATCCAAATTACCGCTAAAATTCTAGATAATTGAATGATCAAAGTCTTTTAACACTTAAATGAAATATGTTAAAAACATCCATAATATTAAATGAAATATGTATATAAGTTTCTATATCTACATACACAACTCTTCATATGAATAGTTAGACATATATATAATATTAATTCAATTAAACAAAGGTAGATTTTCACCTTTGAAACGTGATTATCTAAGACAGAGAAAAGTAATGTGTGGTGGAAAAAGAAAAGATAAAGTTGTTTAGAAATCATCTTTTGAAAGTTATCGTGTCTCATACCTATGCTTGGATACAGATGAAAATAAATGATAGTGAGTTTGAATATGTATAAAGTTGGCAGACATGCGTTGGAACTTAGAAGGTCTTATATACATAAATGCATTGTCATAGCCAACTATGCATTCGTCTTTCTTAGTTCTGCATGCAAACAAAATTCGCCGATAATTTGCCCTATCAGAAAACATCGGTATGTGTGGAATTAATCCAATGCTTTAAAATGTTAACAATTTAACATCAACGCATTAATTTATTATTGAGATGCTGAATTAGGTTACAAAGTAGCCGCTGCCTATTTACCACAAAACATTTGCCTATCTCAATGCATAGAAAATGGTGCTTAGTGAAATGAGTAATTACATAGTATAGGGGAATTGATGAGGCTACATCCCAAGGCTTCATAGTATAAAAAATCCACCCATAATGTTTATGATTATGATGTTTGGGTCCAACTTTTATGTCGTTTAATACATACCAAGGCATGCCTTTGATGTGTTATAATATAAAGAATCCATCATCGATAATTCATACCAATGCATGCCTTTCATCTGACATAATATAAGAAAGCCAATTAACTTTTTGGTGCCACCTACCCTCTTCTAATGTAATGCAAGAGGAGCATCACCTTAAAAAGGCATCATCTGCTCAATCTGACACTCAATTTGAATTTGAATCTTCTCTTTGCATGTTTGCCATATGTAAACGGATTTAACGTTGTACCAATGAAAGCTCTCATATAATATAATTAATATATATATATATATATATATATATATATATATATATATATATATATATATATATATATATATATATTTATTTTTTTATATAT
>Ga0209489_105826_pt1 | contig 20749 bp, 11 predicted proteins | sample SiratrowhiteBW_FD_187527 | JGI IMG/M metagenome (GOLD analysis project Ga0209489, IMG submission 187527) | Root nodule microbial communities of legume samples collected from California, USA - Siratro white BW (SPAdes) (version 2) | ecosystem: Host-associated > Plants > Roots > Nodule | place...
ATATTTTTTTTCTTTATTTTTATTAATTTTCGTTTTTTTAATTAATGGTTTATTTTTGTTTTTTTTTTTTTTTTTTTTTTTTTTGTTTTTTTTTTTTTTTTTTTTTTTCTTAAGGTGTTTTTGTTTTAGATACACTGTTGTGAAGCATGCTTCTATAGTGAGAGAGCTTAGACCAGGGGATTTTGATCCTAAGGAGAAGTTCTGGACGAGGTTCCCACCTGAAGGGTCTAGGTTTACACCCCAGCATCAGTCAGTGGACTTCAGGTGGAAAGACTACTGCCCCATGGTGTTCAGGTGTGAACATTAACAATTTTCTTTGCTTGAATGTGTGTATTTTTTTTTCTTAGTAAGGAAGGTTTGGTTATTGGTTGTGGATGGTATACTAATTGTGTCTGTGTCTTGGTGGGTACTTGTTGGTTGGTTGGTTGGGTATTTAGACATCTAAGGGAATTATTTGCCATAGATCCTGCGGATTACATGCTTGCTATTTGTGGAAGTGACTCACTTAGGGAGATGTCTTCTCCGGGAAAGAGTGGAAGCATCTTTTATCTCACTCAAGATGACCGCTTCATAATTAAGACTGTCAAGAAGTCTGAAGTCAAGGTTAGTTAGTTGGAATGCATTCATTAATTTTGAAGACATTGTTAATCGTGTGAGGTGAAATTTTGCTTTCAGCTTTGGTTGGTTGCCTTGTTGTTTTCTGGGTGTTCAATAGTGTTTTTTTGCTGTCCTGTCAGGTGCTCATTAGGATGCTTCCAAGCTACTACCAACATGTTTGTCAGTACAAGAACTCCTTGGTGACGGCATTCCTGGGTGTGCATTGTGTTAAACCTGTTGGAGGTCAAAAGGTATGGTTTGAGATTTGAGTTTTGTAGCAGTAATTAAGGTGGCTTATTTACCATCTAAAATGTTTGTCAAAATGTAATGCAAAGTTGTGATACCATGGATGAAACAGACCCGGTTTATTGTAATGGGGAATGTGTTTTGCTCCGAGTACCGGATCCACAAGAGGTTTGACCTCAAAGGTTCTTCTCATGGTCGAACGACGGATAAGCCAAGGGCGGAGATTGATGAGACTACCACTCTCAAAGACCTTGATCTTAATTTTGTCTTTCGCCTGGAGCAGTCTTGGTTTCAAGAGCTTATACGGTTAGATTTTGCCAATTCTTTTATTTCTCTGGGGTTTCATTTTTGTTTTCTTAATTTAGAGTTGGTCTTAACTTTTATGTGCTGCCTTTTGCTTAGGCAAGTAGATAGAGATTGTGAGTTTTTGGAAGCAGAGGGAATCATGGATTACAGTCTTCTAATTGGCCTGCATTTTCGTGATGATTGCTCCGTTGATGAAATGAAAAGTTCACCACGAAATTCGTGTTCAGGTATTTGTATAGTTTTGTAGGTTTTTGGTTCCTTTTAAAATGTAAAATCCTGGAGGGGTATAAAATCTTCTGGGTTATTACTTTACCAGGCAAGAGAGACATGCTTGACGATGAGATGCTCACATGCCGGTATGTTTTTTCTCTCTCTTTTATTCACATTTGAGTTTCCTTGTTGTTACAAGTTTGTAATTAAAATGTTCGCAATATGTCGCATTTTTCGTTCATTATTTAATAGTATTTAATTGAACACAATGGTTGAAGATCTAGAGAAATCTTGATGCGCTTTGTGTCAGTTTCTGGCTCGAACTATTAATGTCAATTCCAACTCAGCATTTGGTGTACAAATACAGTCAAGCAGGAGAATCTGGATTGTTTTAACTATACACCAATTTTCAGTTAATAAATGTTACTCCTAGATGATTTATAGGGGATAGCATTTTTGTCTTTTAACATCGTTCTCTTGTTTGTACCCGATGGTATCCGTGTGTCGTGTCCTTGAGGTTTTTTGCACATGGTCCCGGCTCTAGAACTAGCAGAGAGCTTAAATGCTTTCTGTTTATATATATTTCAATTTGGCCCATGCGCCTGCAAAATGCCAAGAGGAAGTGGTCGCAAGTTGGGTACAAACAAATCACTAGCTGGTGATAAGCATCATATTGGCAACTCTCTAGTCCTATCCATCTATTACTTAGGTGTGACTTATTGATTTCTTTTTAAGAATACCATCGCAATGGCTGAGAATTGTAATGCATCGAAAGTGACCTGAGTTGTACTGCAAAAATTGGAGTTAGTTTTTTTCTGACATTTCAAACAAACGCTGGTGGGGTCTTTTTGATTTTTTAGGCGAGGGCATTGCTTTCTTTTCAACAGCCAAATGGTAGCTGACAGGGATTTTGATGGATCACTATGTTTTCTAGGACATGAGACTTGTGAGATATATTTTGTTTACAAGTAACAGATGATAAATATTTTCATTTTGTGTAAACGTTACACCATTCCTTTTCAACCCCTGGAGAGTATATAAATCTAGTCACGTCTAGGTAAATTTTTAGTTCTTCTAACAATTAAACCAACCAACGAAGTTAAGTAATTTTGTTTCTGTTTAGCCTTCTTCATGGCAGCTGGTTAGGATCCAAATTACGTAAATTGTTGATCCATAATTGTGATTCATGATATTCCAGGGGACCTCTGATCCGGCTGGGAATGAACATGCCTGCCAGAGCTGAGAGTGTGTGTAAGGCTGGATTGGATCAGCCAACAGGTAGTGGAAGTGGCAATTCTAGTTCTATCCCTTCAGAGAGTAACAGCCAGATATCTGATGTAATCCTCTACTTTGGTATCATTGACATTCTCCAAGACTACGATATAAGCAAAAAGATAGAACATGCATACAAGTCACTACAAGTGGACTCCACCTCTATCTCAGCTGTTGATCCTAAGCTATACTCCAAAAGGTTTAGGGATTTCATACACAGAATCTTTGTAGAGGATAAATGACCAATGATGTGCTTGGAGGCAAAGGGGTATATACGGTCACAAAATCACATTCCATGCACCAGGGAATGCTTGGTACATGGGTGATTTAAACACACACATGTGGACTGGAATTCATTGTGGTTGTTGATGGCTAAATTTTTCTCATAGCCATTGCAAATATAATGGTTGAAAATTGAAACGGACTGGGAGAGGACTTTGGACAGGAATTGACGTTTATTTTCACTTTTGTTGGGAGGGGAGAGAGATTGTGACACTAGTTTGTACAGGGCATGTGATGATAGTTCTTTATTTCAAATGCTTTTGTTATGGATGTAGACATTGTGGGGTGTGGAGAGAGATTCAAATTGACCCGGAGGGGGGTTAATAACTGTACAGACAGTCAAAAGATTGATAATAGAATTGAATTGAAGATGCATTTTTGGTTGGAGGAATGAAAAAGAGATGGCATACCTGTTGAGCAAGAAAGAAAAGTTGGCGGAGGGCCCCCCTTGTCGCCCTGAACCTCTCTCTTTCTGTCTCTGCGATGAGCATTCAAGCGGGTTTTTTTAAAACTTTTTCAGTAGTAATGCATAAAAAGAAGAGAAAAGAAAGCAGAAGAGGTGGGTGTTTCGTTGGTTGTTGAAGTCCCTCGCAAAAACGAAGTTTGAAAAAGCAGAATAACAATAATACAGTGGTATGGTAATGTCCCTTTTACTTGTTTTGAACAATACACAGAGGAGGATGCAAAGAAGGCGACAAAACAATCACGTCAATGTGGACCCTTATAGCATTTGATAGGTATTTATGCATGTTATGCCTCAGCATTTTAATAATGAGAAAAATGATGGAACTTGACAGAGAAGTCTCCTCTTCACTCAATCAGTGACCCCACAAAGACCAAAAAAATAGCGATTTTGATATGTATCTCATGTGGTCAAATCAGAGGGAGGAAGAGAATAGTGGATCCTAATGCAGCTGCTGTGATTTGGCAGTTTTGAGCCTGACCATGTCCTCTGTCCGACACCACTGCTAGTGAAACATCCTTGTAGTTATAGAATACTCAATCTGCCACTTCCTATGCCCACCTGCTATCTCTTGTTGCTTTCCTATTTATTCTCAAAAAAACACTCACAAATTCATTATTTATATCTTTGGTTTTTCTTTTCTTCCTCACTTCTCCATCACCTGCTAAATATATTGGATCCTTATGTATGCATTTCCAATTCTGTGTCATCAGTGACACAAAAGTTGAGTTGAGCTGCATGGATCACCACCATGTTAATATGATTCCACTGCCACTACGTTATTTTTCCTGTTTTATATGCCTCTCCTTCTTGTTAGTGCTTCTTTTGATTATACTGCAAGTAGCTTACAATGTTTTCAAATAAAATATGAAACAAACAAAGTATATTTTAATCACTCATAACAGGCATAATAGGTTCTTTTCAAGAAGATGAATTGATTATAAATTCATAATTGAATATTAGTTGAAAAAACTTTAAGTAGTTTTTTTGATAAAATATTTAACTGAATTTTTTATTAACTCATTATAATAAACTTATTCAGACACAGAAATCATATTGCTTTAAAATCACTTTTGATCTAAACATTCACCTAACTTTCTTTTCCTTGTCATTATGCTGTTGGGAGGCTAAAATATATATTTTATCCTTATATTTTTCGTCAAAATTGATTAATTATTTTTGTAGCTTTAAAAAAACATTTGAATTTAATTATTTTATTGGTTTTTTCACGATAAAAAAACTGTCACAATATTAAATTTAGATATAAATAAATAAATAATAATGTGAATTTAGTTTTTTTTTTCAATTTTGTGACCATATAGAATTGTCACTAAACATTACATTCAGTATCAAAATTATTAAAATAATATAATTTTTAAAGTTGGATAACTGAATTTATCAAATTTGATATAAACAAAATCAGAGACAAGTTTAAAAAAAAATGAAAGACCAAAAAATATTTTTTCTTGGTTTTTTTTAAGTTTAAGCTTTAGTTAAGATAAAGTAACTCTGATAATTTTATAAATGGTTAGAAATTTAATATTAAATCCTTTTACCATTGTGATTTTGAATAAAAATGATTTTCCTTAAAATTAATTTAATAAAAGTCAATTTTGTAAAGACTTTTTAAATTTGAATCCCATTTGGGACACTTCATAAATAATAAATAAACCTTTACTCCCAAATGATAATAGCTACTTTGGATGGAGATTACTTTTGAATAGTTTGGAGATTACTAATTAGGGATGTAATGGGACATATATGGTGTGGTACCACCGTCATATAAGAATAAGAGTTTGTTTTTAATTATTGAAATTTTTACATTTTCAATGTATTGAGAGAGAATAACTTAAACTTTAAATAAATACAAGTGGGTAAAAAATGAAGGGGTGTATATTTTAAGAAATAGTGCAATATATGTTGATTTTTGAAGAACTTTAGTGCCATATAAAAGAAGTTGATTGCAGAAGAAACAATGGGTGGATAAGAGCTTTTTGGATGAATTTTGAATGGTGGTAATAATAAAGCTAGTGTGGTTCATGTCATGACTCTGAGCAAATCATTTTACACCGAATAAATGATGCCACTTTATGAAAGATGAACAAAATAAATCACAACGTTACTAAACAGCAAACACATAACGACATAATTAATTACCAAAAATTAACGAAAAAGGGTTTAGTCGGTGTGTTTTAACTTGGTGATTAACATGATTCCACCATGTTTCAACCTTTTTTTAGGTCTTTGGTTTGGTTTCTTTAACGTAGTGACTTTTTAGCTATTGCTATTGTAGTGTTATTAGTGTTGGGTTGGGTACTTTTTAGGTGTATTTTTTATTTCGAAAAGTGAAGTTTAGGAAGAACAAAAATAAAATGTCAAACGAAGGAACAAACGAATCTACAACTAAGATTTATATAAAAATCAGACATTTATAATTTCCATACAACTATAGTTTTTTTTTTTTTCTTATCTATTTATATCAAATAATTAAATCTTACACACAATGAAATCCGGGTTGGGTTGGTCGAAGAAAATAAATGGTTTTGGCAAGTTTGTTTTAAGAAAATACGTGCTAAATATTTTGGGATAATTGAATTTTTCAATATGGTACATTAAAGAATAACATTGTTATAAGAAATTAAAAAAATCATAAAATTATTTTTTAAATCCAAATTCATTTTTTTATTTTGGTTAGCAGGCCCAACGCAATTAGATAGATGAAATTGGGTCACATATCAGATTCATAGCCCAATAACCCAATAACCCGCCCATTTGATTTGACTTATCGTGGGCCATACCCAAAACGAACTATTAATGGCCACGCCTGATTAGACACTTCTCCAACGAAAAGGCATGCTTAATTTAATTATTGTGTTGTTAAGAACAAAAAGAAATGAAAAGTGTAATTAGGTGGTGAAATTTTTGTTTGCATGTGAACTTTTCTAATAAACAATAATTATTTCCATATCATTTTTTTTTCTTTTTCTTTCTCTTTTGACTTTGATGTCACTTAAAAAGATTTTCTCGACATCATTTTCCTACCCTTTATAAAGTCGGTTCTACAATAAACCTATTTGTAATTATTTTAATATAGCCTTAATTTTAATCTTCATCCTTATATTTTATATAATTTTACATTTTTTATTTTGGTTTCTTAATATTTTTTAGTTTTTGTAATTAATTTTTTATGCAATTTTGATATTTCAATTTTAAATTATCCACTAGTTCGTAAATTTTTAGATAAAATATATGTATCTTTCTATTACTATCCCTTTGTAAATTTTACCATGAGATAAGAGAAAATTCGTAAAGGTACTCAACATTTTTCCACAAGATTGAAAAGGTATCAACCATAAATAATTGTTATCAAATACAATTTGATATTAATTTAATATATTTTTTAAATGAAAATAAAATAATATATATAATTAATTATCAAAATTATGCATGAGGAAATTCATGCTAAAATTATGAATTTTTAAAAATTAAAGGACTAAAATTGTGAAAAAAAAAATAGAAACCAAATTTGGAGATGCGTAAAATGTAGGACGAAAATTACAATTAAAAATCTAATTTAAATTTACGACATAGTGATAAGCTCTCTAAGAAACGATTTAATCTTGATTTTTCAACTGCTATAGAAATTTGAATTTAAAGAACACAATTGTATACATAAGCGTTATTTTATTTGTTTATTGTGGTCTTATTCGACTCAAACAAAATTATTATATATACAGAAATCAATAAAGGGTGATCTAAGATTTTATAGGATGCTATAAATTAAATTCAATATTTAGGTGGATCTAATTAAGGCTCACTTCAGGCTTAACTCAAATTGATATTGGGCCTTTTTTTTTTTTTTTTTTTTTTTTTTACTTCGTACGGTACAATCCACAGCTCAATGTGATATTTGTTTATGAAGATTTCTTTTGTACCCCCTTAATTTCTTCTGCTTCCCATAAATATAAAAATTTTCACTGTCATTTTAGTTTTTGAAAAAAATATTTTCAAATTATATCATTTAAAAGTATTTTTTTTTCATATAAAGTCATTATTTAGTTTAGACACTAATACTAGACGATGATGATATAAACACTTTAACAATATTTTTTTTTTTCTAACAAATTTCTAAAAGTTTAGTTCAAGTTGTTATAATTTGACTACATTAAAATAAGTACTAATAGTAGTTAAATCAATATTTACTATATTATATGATATATTTGGTAATAAAATACTATAAAATAAGAAAACAGTAATTTAGACAATATAGATTAGTATAAAATAACCATTTATATTCATGAAGAAATAAAAATAACAGTAATAATAACTTTATAGTTTAATGATAAATTACTCTAATAATACAAGTATTTATAAAATTAGACAAATTCTTTTACATTTTTGTAATTATCTTTTGATAGAATTTTAAATAGAATTAACGTAAACTTTAAGAATTTAGATGTTAAGGTTTATAATTAACTAAAAGAAAAAATAAAAATTGAAAATAGAGTAACAAATACCTAGATCAAAAGGTATTCTAATCATAATTAAGGATGACACAAGAATAAATAAATACTTTATGTAAGGTCGCAGGAAATAACTCTAAGAGCAAAATATTCTCATTTTATTTTTATCAAAATCATGTCTTCTTGTTTTTTATTTTCAAAATATTTTAATATCACTTTAGTTTTATAGTTTTGCTTCATTTAAAAGTAAATAATAAATAACTAAAATCTTTATATAAATTTAACTTAGTGGTTAACTGAGCACACACTAAGGAATTTAATTTCAAATCTTAATTGTAAGATTTGTACATTACCACTCACAATATACCAATGAAATCAAGGACTTCTTTATCAACGAGAATCGAATTGGATACAAAAATAAAAATCAGATTTTGGTTTCTCAAAAATCAACTTATGACCATAAACAATAAAAAAAAAGTTTATTTTAATAAGTAAAATAAATCCAGGTATACATGAATAACTTTTTTAAATTATTTTTCGTGAAAGAAATTCGACTTAAAGTCAATATTTTTTTTTATAATCAAATAAGCTTTTATAAAAACTTAACTCTAGTCTACATTCTAAAATTTTTTATTTGACCTGGACGTGATACACTTATTTCTCTGAGAGGTATTTTCACTTCTAATTAATATCTCCTTTTAATTATTTTACAAAATTTATTTGGAAAGTATATGACAAAGAACTCACATAAAAATAAACATAAAATATATAACACTGGTGTGGCGGATTTAAGAAAAAAACGATGTATTTTAAACATGGCAAACAGAAAAAATACTACTAACCAAGTTCTTTAATTAATATAAAATTTATTTAATTTTACTTGCATTTGATTTTTTTTTATAACAACACATAGTATTATTCAATATTGGTAACAACTAACATCGTGCTTTAATCACTAAAAGTCTTGTGGTTATATTTTTTTGTGAAAAATAACAAGAACTTGATCCAAGACTTATGACAACATATATATTTGTATAGATTCAGTGTTGGATCTTTAATTTGATGCCTTGGATAAACAAAAACAAAAGCACTCACATTTTATTTTCTGTTTCCATTTGCAGGGTTGGAGTTGCAGAGAAACTTCTGAACTACAACCCTACCAATCATTACATAATTTTATTGACTTAACACAAGGCAAACGGAAATTACAAGGAGACAAGATTTGAGGTTGTGCCTAAGGAGAGGACACGTAGCAACCTTAGATGCCCGAGCCATGATCTAAATAACTCACCCATCATAAAAAATGAACACGCTTTGTCCATTCAAACTTAATTAATGCAATGCACAATAATTCTTTGCCCATCATCGATCGCAAAACAATAAAAAAATTTGTTTATTGGTCCTTTTATAGAACCAAATTTCTATTTTTTTTTTATAATTGATTTTTCTTGATAATTTTCCCCTAATTCTCAAGAAATAGTTGATAGTGGGACCATGAGAATGTCCCTTTTATCAATTGAGATAATGACGCGAAAGTATTATAACATTATTAACTCCTCAAAACATGGCATTTAATTAGGGATTCACACATAAAGGCACAAGATTTATTTTCAATTATGGAAGGGCATGAGAAGGAATGAAGATGTTGACCAAAAATTTTCCTAAACAAAACAAAGGATGGAAAGTGTGGCTGTAAATAGGAAGTGTGGCTTAATAACTACATCTAAAAATGACGCATAGTGTGTTTCACTTCACCTTTCGAAGTTTCTGTTCCATTGTAGAGATAACCAAAAGCCCACAAGTCAGAATCCGCGGTGTGTCTTTTGTGACACACCACTTTTTGTCCGTCGCAGGAAACAATGACACAACACAAACCAAAGCGATACTAAGATGTACTAGTTACTGAAACCTTCTTACGTAGTTGCAGACCAGCATATACACATATATAAAAGCGTCTCGGGTATCGTTTACGTGTTGAATTGGGGGTGTCAGTTTTGGGGGGAAAACAGAAAAATGGTTTGTGTGGTTTCTTCATCGCAATCTGCTCCATCCACGGAGCTCTTCACAATGGTTTCTTCTTCTTCTTCTTCTTCTTCTGCAGAATCCAACTTTCGAGAACTCGATGATGCATTCCTCCAGGTTTATTATCACTCTCTCTGTTACTGATTCCGTGGTTGATTCTTATTGCGATTTAGTAAGCAATTTGTTTTCGCTTTTGGAATCGGATTGTGTGGTTGATTTATACTATGGAAGATGAGAATTATATATATCTTTTCTAGTTCTTGTGCTAACGTAGATCGAGCGTTTTGATGATTTGGAATTAGGATTGTATCTGTTTGGATATCTATAATATGAAGTTAAATTGTGCATATCCAATTTTTGGATATCTATAATATGAAGTTAAGTTGTGCATATCCACTTTGTTGACTATTAAATGTGGTAAATTTCCCATAATGTTTATGTGTGGTTTATGTCGAAGTCCTTGGCTGAGGAGGTGAGATATTGTTCTTTGTTCTCATAAATTTTATCAACATTTAATGGAATTAATTTTTGAACTGAAAAGTTAGGTGATTGTTTTTTCACACTAAGTAATTTTTTACCACTTTCATTATGCATATAAAGATAAAGATATATCTGAATATACTCTTATTGAGATTTTATTTTTAATTACTTTTAATTTTTATGTGAAGTTTGACATTTAAAAACTTGTTTATTTTTTAATTGTGGTTAGTTGAAGTAAATAATATTTACCAGTTTTTTTTATTAATGTGATAATTAATTAATTTTACTTATATTTTAGTTTTAAACAAGTATACAGAAATGGACTGATAAAGTTTGGTTTGTGAGAAAAATGAAAAGTTGAGATATACATAAATGGGTTTCTGTGGTTGTTAATGCTTGAGAATTATCCGTAGTTATAGCTACTTGATACTGGTGAAGAATTTGTAGGATAAGGTAACTCCTTATTTCTGACATTATCCCTATGGAAAAAAAAGATTGGAATAGACTGACATGGCTGAAGTTTTTAACACTGTAATTATAATAGAACATTGTTATTTTTCTATTTTACTTTAAAAATGAAATTTGAAACAGTTTGTCATGTTTGATAGAGTAATTGTTTTTGTACTTACAATGTATCAAAATTAGACTAAAATAAAAATATCTCTGCTTCACTGTTCGAAAATAATCTTACACTATATTTTGTAGGTTGTTTTCTTTCCTTTTTATTGTAACTAATTTTTATATGATAGAGTTTGTTCATAATTGTAGCTAATTGTCCAATACGCAGAATCAAACAAGAAATTGGCTAGGAGAAGTATTGCAGATACGACTAGATGAGCAACTCATTATATCAGAACTACTTGCTGATGGAGAATTGCTGTACGTTGTTGATAACATGTTTCATCAACAATTTTGTTTTAAATGTTACGTTTTTATGGTTATTATTGCTGTTAATATATTAAGCTGAGATATTCTGAAAAATAATTCATAATATATTATTTTTACATCTATTTTATTAAAAACTAAAAGCTGCATTAATCATGCTAACAATCTTAAGAGAAGGCACATTAGATTATTTTTTTCCTGTTATGGATAGTTGGTAATCAAGTTTTTTAGGATAACAATTGATAGAATTTGAGAAAAAATATTAATGAACGACTAACACATGATGGTCACTACCTGGATGAAATGTAGCAGGAATTCGAGAAAATGTTTTTTTGAACCTAACTGTTAGTATGTTTTTAAGGAAAACGTGTTTGTAAAATTATAATAATTGTATACGCTATTCAGAAAAAAAAATTAAAAATAACTATTTAAATACTTCTTTAATAAATTGAAAATAATAGTTTCTGAATAAAAGATTTCGCCTCAAAATTATGCTTTTAAACATAAACAAATCAGCCTTTATCGACTATTACTAATATTCATCACACAAGTAGCTCCTGCACTGGCACTTTACATTGCTTGTAAATTTGAATACAGTTTTATTGGTTTTCAGGTTTCAAGTGTCAAAAGTGGTGTGGAAATTGCTGTCGGCAAAGCATATCGAGCTAAGGCATATAAACGCCTACAAAATCCAGTCATTTACTTATAAAAAGAACATTGCGAGATACAGGCCTTATTCTAATGTTGATTCATTTCTAAAGGTAACGTGTTCGACACATCTTTGCTTTTGTCAAATTAAGGGAGGGACAGTTATTTTTTTTCCCTACTCACAAAAGATTATAGTTAGAATATTTTTTGAAGGTGATCATACATATTCAGTAACACTTGTTATCAGAAAGACTGATATTACTGACCAAATGAACAGAGAAGTAAAATTTACATTTTCATTATTGTATTGAAACCTGCAAATTTCCTTAATATTTAATCTGAATTTAGAGGCATAAGGTTGCATGGAGAATGATAGTGAATTTTCTATTCTGAATTCAAATTGAAGTGTAGCTTTGAGGATGTTTATACTTAAGAATTTCCGCTCAATCATTCTTTAAGTTCTTCCACCCACTCTCTAATGTGTTTGGAGTCTGAATTATGTCTTCTCTGTGTTGTAATGTTTTGTACTATTGTGTAGTTGAATTGCCTCAACTTGATGACTTCTAATGTTACTCACATGAATAACACGAAGACGCAAAAATAGTTATTGACTATCACATCCTATCAATTTTATTTAGTTTGAAATCTGTGTATCTTATGCTGATACCGGCTTATATTTGAAATAGTAGGAAAGTCTCTTGATGTAAGCATAGGAATGCAAGAAAGACAAATTCTGAAACCTCACTTTATTCATTGATGTTTCTAACATTTGAATGATGTAGATAAAATTATGAAAGTAATCTCAGTAACTTTTACTATGCAGATTTGCAAAATTTTGGGATTGACTGGCGTTGACCTCTTCTCTCCATCAGATGTAGTTGAGAGAAGAAATACTCGAAAAGTTTGTATGTGTATACGCTCATTCTCCAAAAAATCAAGATCTATGAATATAAATGTAAGAAAATCTCTTCATATTCCATACAATCTTGTATTTTTATTCTCTAAATAACGGTTTTATGCAATGAAAAAACGTGGTGACAGGTTCCAGATTTTGACATTGTGACCTGTATGGTAACCATGCCCAAAGATTTGGTTGGGTGCATGCGTAGAAGCTTAGAACTATCGCACAACATCCCTGCTGATTCCTCTGGTGGCTATTATTTACAAAAACATGCAAGAAGAAGATCTAGACAGGTTTGTCCTCAAATTCACTAATCAATTTCAATTCAAACAAATTGACATCTTTTGTCCTAGTGCTTCATCCAATTTAACCCCAAAGTAAGTAAATAACTTGCCAATGACCATGCATTTATGTGAATGTCATGTGCTACATTGTGCTTACGAAATTATTTTGATATTTGTTCTTGTATCTCTAAAGCATGATGACTTTTGTAGGGTTACCCAGCCTCCACCAAAGACTTTGAGACATATTCGGATCAATATGAGGACCCAGAAAACAAACATCTAATGCTTCAATTTGATAACTTGCACAATGATGACTTGTCTGATTATACATCAGAGATAAACTACAACATTGCCTCTCCAATGGTTGAACGTATTTGTTTGCCCGAAGATTTAGATCAATTGGATATCCAAAACCAACGGAGAAATATAATTTATGATGACTTTGAATTGTCATGTTCAATGGAATCATTGCAATATCATTGTTCTGAGGATATAGAGCATGATTATGAGCTGACATGGTCATCATCTCCTCCCAGTGGGGATTTACGTACAGACCTTATTCATATGTCATCTCATTTAGATACTAAAATGGAACAAGTCCAAGAAAGTAGGAGGATTGTGGACTTTGATTACTTTGAAAATTTGTCATTAAGCTGCAATGGTTCTGTCTATGTAACTCCTAATGACAAAACACCAGGTAAAAGGGAAGCTAGCTCACTTACAAAATATAGGAAGGATCCCGATTTGTTTCATGAAGAAAATAGTACACCAAATGTATATCAAAGTGCCAGCTCTCACGGTTCAAATCCAACTCCACAGACTGCTGAAAGTGGCAAATTCTTTGAAACATGCGACGACAAGGAGGTTCTGCCAGTTGCTTGCATGAACTGTTATTCAACGGAAGCACTGAACTTGGGAGATGAAGTTGAATCTTTCAAAGTGCACAAGGACAAGAATGATCGATGGGACAAGATAAAGGAAGAACACGAATCTCAAGGAATAGTGAAAAGTAGGGAATTGCCGTATGGCATCTTTTCTAACACTAGTGGCTGCCTATCTGAGGAGTCACTGTCCTGTCAGTCTTATTATTTGCCACAGTCTTGTAAATGGGATCAGAAAGGAAAATGCCCTATCATATCATATAAAGATAACGAAAGTTCGTATTCTGTGGAAACTGGCTCACATGAGGAAATTACACCTTGTACACAAAAAACTGCGGAAGTCTTGTCCACTATTGTTAAGTTGGACACTGATGGCAAAGAGCTAAACATGGATTCTCCGGCTCTGGCCTCAAATGCTGTAGTTTTAGGTGACTGTGAAAAACCTTCCACTCTTGGTGACGACCCTAGTGATTTCTGCAAAGGTGATGCAGCTCAAGACATTGGAGATGGCGGTCAGATAGTACTAGATATGACAATCAATGATGTTGTAGTTCCTGTCAACTGTGATGAGGTTGTATCACTTACCGAATCTTTCATAGCAAACTTAAGCTCAAAACATGGATTTGATCCTGCCAACCGTTCAGAACATACTCGTGTGGTGCATGTTAAAGTAAGTTTGTTTTGACCCCTTTTCAGGCATGCTTGTGTTAATCATTTTCGTTTGTAAATTGAGTCTCTATTGCAACTTTGCCATATAGGATGAAATAAATCCAGAAGATGAGAGACTGCACTTCTTAGAAAATTTAGTTGGAACAGAAGAGGGAGGTGAAGAAATACGAAAAGAAAAACCTCAAAAGAAGCAACTGCTGAGATCAGTCTTGGGTGGTGCAGCTGCTGTTGGCTTGTTATTCATGATTTTGCACTTAAGGTTTGTGTTTGGCCCTTTTTTGTGCCAGGTAGTGCTGGTTTAGTGAGTGCATTGATTTGACTTTTTGTTCTTTTGTTTGATAGGAGGAATGGCGGGGAAAAAGCTGCACAACCAAGTATGGCATCTAGTCATACAGGCAAAGAGAAGATTCAGACAAAATCTAACAGGAAAGTAAAGAGAAGTACTACAAAAGGGGTTTATCCAGCTGAAAGGATCAAGTTAAAGTGATTAGGATTTGGGCCTCTTATGTTCAAATAGTGATAATGGTTGCATAAGGTAAAGTTTCAATTTTGGAACCTCGCTGGTTACACATTTCAGTTAACCGAGGCTGGTTACACAAAGGGACGAATATATACAGATTTGCTCTGTTTTCTATCATACCAAACACGACACCGCATGGCCAATGTACAAAATATGACACTGGAACACTACATACACAAATATACAGCTTCAGTTATATACAATTAACCTCACACATACTAATTGATAATTAAATCCAACTTCTAAAAACATAATGGGAAAATTAGTCTTATTTTCTCAATGTTAAATAAAGCTTACACTCTTTATATAATTTTAATATTCATCCACACATTTTTTTTTATATTTTTAATAAATTGATGCTTGTATCCTATATTTTCTTTAAAATAGCATATTCATTAAAACTAAAATAAAAAATTATGAAAATTGAAAATAAAAATTTAAAAAAATTATAAACAAAAAGTTGAATTATTTATAAAAAAATATTCAACTTTTTACTTATAAAAAAAATCCATTTTTATATTTTAAATATTTATTTTTAATTTAAATTAAATTGATTATGTGATAAAGAACATCAATTTATATTTAAACATTGAGGAAATCTCGATCCAAAACTTTAAGGTATTAAGTTTGTGGGTCTTTTTTTTATATGTTGTTCATCTTTTTTATTTTTACTCAATGTGAGACTTAGACTCACATTGAATATTTAACCAAATTATCACGTTTTTTTTTTTCTCTCAACTTTAGCTTAAATTGGTCTGAGTGCAGTTAACTCCGCATAATAAAGGTAGAGATCATGCAGTGCAATCCAGATTTTAAATGAAATTTAAATACTAAAATTAGAAATGATGTATATTATAGGGAGTAAATTACGAAATGAGGATTTTTACTACAAAAGAATAAGATGAATAACAGATTCATGGTTACTAGATCAAATCATCAAAGGTTATGATTAAAATATAAAATTATGCTACCTTTTAAAGTGAAACCTTTTTATACAAACACTCATCTCATTTGAGACGTATACTTCCTACATCAGTTAAGAACTAAGCACATTACATTCCAGAGCAAGGCTTTTTGTTGGGCATGGAAAAATATATCTGTTTGCTCCACCTTCATTTGAAGTCAAACGTTGCATGGTTGCAGGAGGATGACCAAAAGCAGCTAACTATTAGGCCAGTGAAACACCTTTAACTTCAAAGGAAGGTAGAGTGATCACTAAAGCACTTCTGTGAAGCTTCAGTTTCACTTTGCATAACAAACGATAATAGTGAATACTTAACAAGGAGATATATTTTGCCATGCTCAACGGAAAGCCTTGCTCCAGAAACAACCCAATATCCGGGAGTATCTTCTGGTCCTCTCACCATTTCGGTTGTGTCAACAAACCTTTGAAGCTTTGGTGTGTGAACTGGTGCAGGGCGTGCAGAAGAATATGTATTGGAACCAATGGTTTTATCACCTGGCTTCGGATGGCCCCTTTGTCCCTCTTTGGAAATGAATGCTAAGATGCCCCCAGACTTGATGCTAAACTGGCCAAGACTAGAGGATTGATCCCACTCAGGTTCTTTCTGCAGAACGGCACCAATTACTTTGGAGAAACGCAGCCTCAGAAGGAGACACTTTTTTTCAACTTGTAACTGAGCTCCTGTCACAATTGAAACACTATCATCTGACTCAACTGGAGCAGTACAAACGTATGAAAAAGAGTTCCATTTAACTTTCTTATGCAAGTTGCAGTTATATGAGTCACAAGATAAGTATGTATTTGCGTTGTCAGAAAGGGGTAAGGACTTGGGTAGAGAAGCCAGATGCTGCAGGTGAATAGCCAACCGGTTGCTTCTTCTCCCTTCCAATTGTAATCTTAGCCCAACTACTGGTCTATTCCCTACATCTACCTGCGATCAAGGAAAAGGAACCAATACTATCAAATTCATTATTTTATAATGTTTACTAGTATGTTAGTACTTCTGCTATATTCATATGTATGTAAAATGCAGAGTTGGTGATTACTACCACAAGGGTCATAGTAGCAACAGAAGGTCACTGCACTAACATAATTAAATCATGAACAATTTGTTCCACATTAACTCTTAGAGTCTAGAAAGCAAAACACCACATCATGCATATTCAACAAATATGTAGGAAAACTACTCGTGCCTTGTTTATGTTTATAACAGAAAGAAAGAAAAACGAGAATAAAGTACATCTTTTTCTGCTCACTGTTTATTAGACACGAAAGCATGGGAACCTTCTACTCATAAAATGCACATAAAAACTGAAAGATGGAAAACTTACTGGAATGGTATTTACGTAAAGCTTGGGACCCAAGATACTGAATCTAAGCCAGGTGTTCACTTGATGCTTCGAATGAGAACCAAGGCGAATCTCACTAAGTACAGGTGCCCATTGTCTTGGTAGCTGAAACTCACAAAACTGATGAAGGTCTTCAATTGGAGGTTTATCTGTTTCAGCAATCACAGTTTATATGCAGGTTCAGCTAATTCAGTTTCAGAAAGAGAGTAACATAGAAAAACTCAATTTACTAGTATGCTTGACAAAACAAAGGAAAGTGGTCAATTTACTTAGATAATTGCTTACAACGGAGATAGAGATTTATGGCATGGCTCACAAATCCACTTCCACGGATGCTTCTCAAAAGGGATGTCAGAGGCAGAAGGAACAATGATATTACGTCAGGTTCCAAATCAATAGTATCCAACCATTCATTATGATACATCTTTTGATTGCTTCCACCCCTCCTACTATGTATCATAAAAAGATTCTGCAAACCCAGTTGAGAGAATTTATGAATGATCAATGCGGTTAGGAAATTTAAAACCCTCTTTGTTCGTAACATCTGTCGCATTGCATGAGAGGGACTCAGGCACAAATGTATGAAAGAGCATATCAGAGCACGCATTTCTTCATTATACTGGAAATTAAATATTTATGCTGTGACATTATTAGTTACATTACACTAGTTCTTCATGAAAGGGACATTGACAAAGTAGAAATCTAAATAGAATTTAAAATTTCAAGATTAATTATTTCATTTTAAGGTAAGAAGAGATAATTAACGGTAGTATGGTACTAAAGGAAGGTCAAAGCATTTTGTGCAGCTGGAGATACATAAAACCAATCGTCATTCTCATAGAAGAATTTCCTTAAGCAGGATAAGCCTTTCCATGTGTAATTTAAGGATAATATTACGAACTGAGTTTAAACCTAACTCATCTTTATAAAACAGACTTATAAGGATGAATTAGACTTAAATTCACTTTGTAATATGGTATCAGAGGTTATCCTAACGAACTTTGATGGTCCTATCACTCACAAATATCTAGTTTTATGTAGTGTATTGGAAATTCCACATTGACTAAAGATAAGGTCAATTCATGGTATATAAGTGGAAACAATCATTAATTTAGAAGTTGATTTTATATGGATGAGTTAGACCTAAACTCAATTATTCTAACAATAGTCTACTTCTAAAATTTAATTGTTTTATGGGAATAATACCTAATTTATTACAAAACTTGAACTGTCAGTTTTATTTTTATTTTTTTTCCTTGAAGGGGAAGGACTTTCCTATACTCCTGCCTAAGAATCAAACTCATATATAAACTTTCAATCCGGACCACTTTATTATAAAAATTGCAGAACGACTACATCCAAGTTAATAAAGAAGTACAATGACACCTCTTTTTCTCTACAGAAGTCTTCAGCAGCCTGGCCATGGTCGTCTGCAGAATCCTTGAACTTCGTGTTAGCTGTATCCTTCAAAAGTTTCTGAATACCAGTAGGACCAAGATATGATGTATCCCCTTGTCTAAGATATAAAACATCCTTCCCTCCCATGCTCACCCCCACTATGACATGAGTTCCAAAACGTTCTATAAACCTTGCATGAATCAGAACAACAATTTTATCATTGTGAACTTACTATTATACAATATAATTTCTTTCACTCAATACATCCCTTTATACCTTAAAGGAGCATTATAATTGAATAATTAATACAGAGCAGAGTATGAGGAGATTTTGGAATATACTGATCGAAATTTATGATGTGATTAAAGACATTGTTTTCCTACTTGATGCATTACATCTGGTGAAGGAAAGCATTAAACGCAGTCTCTAAATAGATTGAAATTAACCGAAAAAAGGTTTGAACTAGTATTAATTGAATGAGTGGTTATTATTTAACACAATGAATAACCTCCACCTTTAGGAGCTAAACAATACCTAACATGATCCTACTAGTCTGTTGAAATGGTAAACACTGCAAGAGAAGCTCATAATTTCTGAGCCAAAACCCTTCTCCATACATGGAGTAGTAACTTGTTACATCATACTACTACAAGGCCTCAGAGTCTTACCTTGCCAAGGCCTCAGGGTCCCACGATGATGGCACTGCTTCTTTGACATGATCAAGGAGTTCACCATGATACGTTTCTAATTCAATGGCGTAGCGTTTGATGAACCAACCATCATAAGCAAGAGACTTGATAGAAGCCAAATCCTTTATACCTCGACTGGATAACCCAAACGAAGCACAGAAATGACCCGATGCAGTTTGTCCACCAAGGCACATTTCCTGGTTGAAGTGCTCCAACATCTGAAACACTCACAAAAATTAACTTCTGCCTTAAGGTTAATCTAACTATACAAGAGGAGAGCCAACAACTCTCTTTCTAACATATCCTTCTATTGCATTCTCGAGTATTGGTTAAACAAGAAGTAAGACCAACAATTTTTCGTAATATCTAATAAATTTCAGCTAATAATAAAGAATATATTATAAAAAAGTGTACTAGAGTATGCTGATAACACTTCCAAGAAGCATATAATCGTGGTAACATATTCATAATTAGCATGCCTGTTGCAAGGTTAGAACTTCTGAGTAGACTCTAATTGATTCCCCTCTGACACATTTGATAGAGTTAGGGACACTTGGAATTGAAACCCCTCCTCCAGGAATCTCAAGAACACGGCACTGTTTATCATTGACAAATATCAACCTTGAACCCTTCTTACAGTTGTCAAAACCAATGTCTTGTGTTATGTCAAAACCCAGCCCAATTGAGTCTATGGCTTTCTGGGCTGCTTCCAAGCTCGAAACTCTTGGTGCCATTGCTCAAATTGAAGGTATAGATCGTGCAAAGAAGGCAAAAGTTGAAGGATACGAGCAAACTATCACACACTGGATTAAGATCAAGCAAAGTCAAGTCAACACAGCAAAGACTCAGTTTTTAACAGAATAATTTCGTAGGAAGTTTCATATACCATTTAGCCGAAATTGGGGCCATTGATTTGGCTTTCAGAACAGTAGGAAGTAGCTAGGAAGCAGGGCCACGTACACTGCAACTTCACCTTTAACCTTAAAACTCACGATAAGAGACAAGAACATGATGCAATGTAATACAAGTATGAAGTAATAATACAAGTCATTTTGGTAGATAGAATAAGATGGTATTCAAATTTATTTTAGTGCTTTTTAACTTTGATTTTAATTTTTAAAAAATTATTTTATTATGTTACTTTAATTAGTGTTTTATCTATTTTATATATATATATATATATATATATATATATATATATATATATATATATATATTTT
>Ga0209489_105830_pt1 | contig 20722 bp, 9 predicted proteins | sample SiratrowhiteBW_FD_187527 | JGI IMG/M metagenome (GOLD analysis project Ga0209489, IMG submission 187527) | Root nodule microbial communities of legume samples collected from California, USA - Siratro white BW (SPAdes) (version 2) | ecosystem: Host-associated > Plants > Roots > Nodule | place: USA...
AAAAAAAACACAATATGTCAAAACTTTTATTTTCTTTATATTTTTTTATAAAAAGAACTAAAGGGGTATTTATGGAAACAAAAAGAATTATGGGTGTAGGTCTAAATATATGGGGTTGCAGGGAGCAGTTTAATGGCTTGCGAAGAAAAAATACTGATAGATATTTGAATTTATTCTGAAAGAATGTAACAACAAAATCAAGGTGACATTAAGAAGTGTGTTGGAAATCTCAATCATTATTATTTTATAAGTTACATTTTGTAAGATTGAATTAGACTCAAATTCACTTACTGGTAAAATTAAGAAATAAAAAAAGAAAGAATTAGAGACTAAATCATACAAATTTTATGAAAACAAGAAAAAGAAAAAAAGTTATAAAAAAAGGCAAATGGTTTTAACCTCATAAATAAAACAAGAAAAAGAAAAAAATATAAAAAAAGGCAAATGGGTTTGACCTCATATATGAATATAAAAGTGACAAAAAGAGTTCACATTAAAATTATGTTACATTAAAATAGAATGGTGCGCGTGCATAGGAATTAAGATTATGATTGGAAAAGGGAAGAAAAAGAAAAGTCGGCATGCCCGAGGGGTATAATTGAACACAAGAAATTTTGCATTCTGGCGACAAAATATCGTGCCTTTTTCTTTTTCTTCTTCCAACAATAACAAATATTTTTTCTTAATTCCAAAATCTTAAGGCAAATCCTTTCCTTTTAACGGTCACACTTTTTTTAAAATTATTTTTTCCTCAATTCTTATTTTTCAAATTCAAATATTTATATATTTACTCTTTTACGTAATATTTAATTATACATATGCAATGTAGAAAAAATACAATTAAAAGCTTAAGCTTTATAAATATTTTATTATTTTTTTCTAAATAATATAGTTCTTAATATTTTTTAAAAGATTATTTTAATTTCCTTCACCTAAACCTCTGGAAGCATGTTGTTGGACATGACTTCCTAGCACATCAATCCAATGTGAGAGGAAGATTGAGTTTAATGTATATCGAAAACTCACAAAAGACAAACACTTCCCGATACTAAGTCACTTCTAAAAAATATATATATAATTTAATGAAAATAAATAATTTAATTACTTTTTAAAAAATATTACTAGTGTATTGAAAACAATCTTGGTTATGCCGACTCTGTGGATGGATTATGCCAAGTGAACTATGAAAAATTTCCAATTCTACAAAATCTTCTAAAATCAGCTAGAACAGTTATCATTCTATACATTTTCTACAAGTTAAATAACCATTAATTGAATGATATATTCAAGTGTCACTAATACAAGTTATATGGATGAAAATGTTAAGGGTGAAACTCAATGAAGATTCCTAGATTAATACTTATTATAATAAATATAAAGAGTCTTTCTTGTGAATCCAGTGACTAAATAAATTTCAATCTCTGAATCACATGTTAACATCTAATGAATAAGTGTAATGCATGTTTTTTAAAAGGACTTTAGTCATGAGTTTAGTTGTAATTTTTTTCAATTATTAAAAATATTAAATAAAACTGAGTATGTGATTGATAGATACATTTGTAATTTTGTGTGATGAAATAAGTAATAAACATGTATGACAAATAAAGTGACATGAAAATTAGGTAAGCGAATTTGTGTTTTAATAAAATTAAATTTACTGACCGTATTTGTTACTTTGTTATTATAATTGTGATGAGGGTACTTTATACAAGGGTACTTTATATAGAATCTTTAATGTTAAATATTCAAGTAATATCTGGAATCAATATAACAGTGGATGTTGTTTTAAAGATTTTATATGTATATATATTTAATTTATAAAACTCATCTATTTCTAAGTATTTTCTAATTAACTAAAATATTTTTATATGTGATGTTTATTATACTAAAAGGCATCTTCAATACGTATGAAAACAAGTGTTGAGTATATGTATGTTTTAGGAACATATCGGCAACCTCTCTTCAAAAAAAGCATTTAATTGTCGAGGAAGGAACTATTGGTAATCTTGTTATAAATTTCAAGAATGATTCTATGACAGTTGATAACAAAAATGTCCACACACAACATATTCGTTATTTTATGTTTTTGAAACATATTTTATACATAGTTGATAATACAAAAGGTCAATTGCCAACTGAAAAAAAATAGTTGTCTTTAATATAGAGAATTGCCGATTTAATAATTTAATTTATTAATAATTAATATTATTGTTGCTGGTCATAATTGAATTATCACATTTAGACGGTTACACTTTTAAGTAAAAAATTCGGTACTTACTAATAATCTTATAACTATTACTAAGCTCTTAATCCAACCATTATCACTTACTTTTATATTTTTTTTAGACTTTACTTTTTATTAAACGTGATATAATATCTATATAAGATCTGATGTTATGAACATTCTTCCAATCGATTTTATGAAATTATCTAGACTTATATGATTTTTTTAATAATCTGATATTATTTTAAAATATGATTCTTGCAACTAGACCTTATACCTGGGTGGCATTTCCGTCTGCACTGTACTGAGAAAGCGAAAAAAATTAAATTTTTGAGTCGTATTGCATGACTTTAGAGAACCCCCTCCCCACTTTCTTTAGCCTTTCTTTATTTGCAACCGCACCTAATCATTTTCATTAAGAATCTTCAACACAAATAAACTCCATTTTCCTGTCACCTTCTTCTGTCGCTTCTTTATCACCTTAATGCTACTATTAAACATCATATAATCACACTTAATATGTCTCCTTATTTTACACCACCATGCAAATAAAACTCAATTAATAATCAATAATCATTGCCTTATCAGTTCAATAATTTTAAAACAGTCTGCAAAAAATGAACATATATGTGACTGAGCTATATATGTGTAATTATAGAAAATCACTTTAGTCATTTTCAAGTTATGGTAACATATTGAAAAGACTTTGCAGCAGTGAGGCCATGGCAAAATGGTGGATAACTTTTTCTTTTTCAACATATGACCTCACCACAAATAGTGCTGTTATACTACACAAGAACAAATATTGAGAAGTGCATGACAACATCATAATTCACGTTCCATAAAAAACCTTTTCCTTCTTAAATTTTCTCTTCAGAAAAGTGGTTTTAAGTAAAAAAGTGGTTCCAGGTGAGTCACACTTAGAAAGCATGAATTGAAAGTGAATGAGTGGTGAAAGATTATGATGAAGTTTGTGTGATTACGAAGAAGGTGGAATGGAAGCAAGTGTGGTCGACCCTCCTATTTCAAAGGAGAAAACATCTAAAGGTGTTGTGCTAATGCTTGCTATAGATAATCCACTTCCATAAAGTTACATGCATCACTTCACCAAATTCTACAAATTTAGCTATTTCAGATAACAAAATTTTCAAAACAAAACATGGCTTGGGACAAGTTTTCTCTTTTTCATTCAAGTAGCAAAGATGGGAAACACCACCATAATAGCAAAAGAGCAATGTATACAAGTTAGTTACAACTTGATCATACCAAATATATTCACTGAATCTCTTACATACAGTGAGCAGAAGAAAATTTTGTAAAGTTTCAAAGTAGTCGTTGACACATGATGCACCAACAAGTACTGCACCATATCTCATATCTCTTACACGTACTGATAAAATCCATATACTGTTCATTACAATTCTCCTTTAATAATTTATATTATCTGAGGCTACAATTTGAAAAATTTTATCAACAAACAAAGATACCTCTTGGATTTTAATATTATACTACACATAGCGTATATAGTTTGTGCAGTTTTAAATTTTGTGTGATTCTTCTTCACTCTCCTATATGTTTTTCTTCAACCAATCACAACATGTATTCTGTATTTCAATTGGTTCAATCATGAAGTGTTATATTCCAAGGTGTTTCGGGACTTTATATTTTAGGGTGAAACAACAGATTTATTTTTTTTATAAAACTGAGCAATATTTTCTCAGAAATGAAAGGTCATAAATAAATTATCTTTTGAATTTATATCAAGTATAAGGACAAAGGAAACATGAAGAGTATATAGAAGTGAGAATGTTGACTTGACTTTGATCTCTCAAAATAAGAAAAAAAAAACAAAAACTTTTTAAAGAGTTGTGGAAGAGTCTTCTCACTAAAAGAAACAAAAGAATGTTGAAAAACTTATATACTACTACTCGAGTAAGAAGACACAAAAGAGTGTCCAAAAAATATATTATTCGGCGTATGAAAAAAAGTAAATTTCTTGTTTTAATTTGTTCTAGTGTTAGATTTATTTAGTAGCTTTGGCTATAATAGTAGTTTATTCTTAATACGTAATACTTATCATTATTCTAATACATAATACTTTCGATGATTGTTTTTTGATAGGAATATTTGGAACTTTAAATAATAAGTAAAAATATTATTATATATTTCACATAAATATCAAAATTAATTTCAACATTAACATGAAAAAAAAAATATTATCGTACAATATCGTATGAACTTTATTAATATTCCAATATTAAAACCAGAAGTTTACAATGTAAATGACACTCGACTTTTTAAAATAGATAAGAAAAAATAAAAATTATACATGAATTCTCTTATATTATATTAGACATGACATATATATCCTTTAAAATAAAATACTAAAAGATTTTTTTTAATTTTTTAATAAAATATCAATGACACTTCTTTAGTTTTTAAAGTATTTATCTCCCTTAAATTTTAAATAAAAAAGACACTAATTCTATTTATGTTTAATAAAGTAATATTTATCCTCGTACTTTATTTACAAATAACATATCAATTAAAAATTAAATAAAAGAATTAATAAGGGAGTGTGACATATGTGAAGGTCTATTTTAAAATTAGAAAAACCTCATAAGGGAGTGTAATCTTTTCATGATTAAATCATTCAACTTCTATTATAAATTTTTTTAATTTTAAATTTAAAAAAAAATTGAATTATAGTTTAGCCTGTATGCTAGCTTTAAATAAGATAAGTGAAGTGAATAACATTTTTCTAAAACATGAGAGGAATTAATGTTACTTCATTAAAAACATAAAGGTGAGTAGTGTATAAAATCTAGAGATATAATTGTCATTTTACTAAAAGCATGGGTGTATATTAAAATTCAGAGAATTATAAATGTCATTTGACATCATCTAAAAAAATAGGTCTAATTATTCTTAAAAGAAAAATGAGAAATCACAGTTTTTTTATTAAAAATAACCTATTGACACAATAATATACATGCATAATTCATCATGTTTTTGAATTTAATATTCATTATTATTTTCTTATCGGTAATTGAGGTGGAAGATGAATCGAATGAGAAATTTTATATTTACCATACATGGTAACCTAAAAGAAAAGAACAAAGTGTAAAAAACTTTCACACTGCTACTAATTTCTAATTAATTAACAAACTACAGAAACAAATAACATAGCATGCTTAACTGGTAACAGAAAGTGCAAAAAAAAATGGGACTCTCTTAATTATTTAGAAAAGTGCTTTGTTGATTATATTCCATCATCAGAAAAAGGTTTATTTTATGCACTTTTCCCTTTTAAATCCATATTTCAAATGTTAATGCTGATATCAACGTAGCCAGCATATGCAGAACCCCCTTTATGCAACGCAGCGTTTCACCTGACCCTGCCATGCACACAAAATAAAGAACATAATTTCTGCATTCTTTTACTCAATCAACCAATTTCATTATTAGAATTTGTTAAAAAAAATGAAAAAATTAAAAATTAATTATAAATGATCATGTTTCACAATAAAAAAAAATATATATAGTCTGAAAGTACCTGCAGTTGAAGGAGAGCCACCAGTCCCTGATGTTTCCGGCGGCGGTGGTGGTTGAGTTTGTGATGAGCCAAACCCTAGATCAATGCCATTACAATTTCCTTCCACAGTGCCTGCATCATATACATTTAATTTACTGTGATTAAAAGATATTTGACTAAACAATTGTTCTTCTCATTAATATCTAAATCACAACAAGTTATATAATATTGTATAACAAAATTATCATTTGATGAATTGATCCTTGCAAATTACATTTCTTGATGCAAATCAGCTTTGGATCGTTGAGTAGATTGGTTGATCCTTCATTGCATTGACACCTATAATCTGAGCCTTGAATCTCACAAGTTCCATCCCCACACAAATTCAACAAACAAGCTGCATATAAAAGACTACATTAAAGTGCAAGTTTCATTTCAGAATTTGTTCTGCAAAACGTTAAACAAGAGGCACCTAGTAAATTCAAGAAAACTGTAATGAATTAGGAGCTTACGATCATTCACTGTTGTAGGTAGAGAAGAAGGGAGTGATGGAGAATCATTGCCACATTTTAAATCAACAGTACCTGCACCTTTCATCTCAGCATATATACCCTTTTGTTCGAATCAAACAAATTTCAATTTCCTTCCATATGGTATATAATAAAGTCACTTTTTTTTTAAATGGGTTTGGTGTATAATTTAGTTCCTATGCATGAACATAGGTAAGAATACTTAAGATGATGCATGACTCACAATTGGGAAGAACACATGGTGGTAATTGGAAAGAACCGAGGCTAGGCTTCATCCAACCAGATTCACAATCGCATCTGAAACCGAGTAAATCAGTGGGAGAAAGGTGGCATGTTCCTTTCCCACAATATACAATATCACATAGATTAAAAATATCTGCACAAACACAACAAAATTTTCACAACCAAAGTTAATGGTAAAATTGGAAAACCAGAGAAGGGATTAAGTATATATACCTTGTGTTAGGTTGGACATTAACTGTGTGGAAGTAGAAGAGACTTCACATGTGAAGAAGAGGGAACACAAAGAAACAAGGGCCAAACTTTTCCATGTGAATATCCCCATTGGGAAGAAAAGAGGGAAATTAGTATCAGTCTTGTGAAATAGTCCTTTCATAAACTTGCTCAATTGAATCCTAGGAGTTCAAATTTAACGTTAAAAAACAATAAGGTCTTTACCATTGTGTAAATAACATGATCAAAATTATGACTTTCAAATTCCTATTACCTTTCTCCTTTTCTTCTTCTTAATTTTATGATGGTAGTGATTCACTGCCAATTTGAAAGCTCAGGTAATAATAGGATGTGATTAAGGAAGCATAATTGTTAACTTTGTAAGTTTTGAAATGTATAATATATTTTTATGAGTGAATAAGACAGTGATATGCCTCTGTCTCTTTGATTTTCTCACTGAAGAATGAAGAAGATGTTGAGATTGCCGTTACATGGCGACACAATCAAGTAACTTCAATGCCGCCTCGTCATAAAGAACAGACAAAAACCATTCGAGGCATCTGAAATTGTTGACTTGTATTACTTGAGATATACCACGTTAATCTGAACCAAATATCTCAATTTTGGCAAAACAAGTCAAGCTTTAGTTTAAATACGGTGTTCCTGTATACTTAATAACTCATGTTGGAAATAGTTTTTTTTTTTAATTTAGAATTCTATTACAATTTTATAAGATATAAAAAAATTAAAAAACATATATATATATATATATATATTTAAATTATTCTTGGAAATGACACTACCTTCAATCTAAAACTTTAAACTTTAATCTAAAACTTTAAACTTTACTTGTCACTGTCAAGTCAGTACGAACTTTTATCAGATGGGACATAACCGGAAAGATCTTATAATAATAAGAAATATATCTAATATATATAAGAAAATGATATCATCCTCAATAAAAAACAATAAATTGAGTCTTTGTTTTAAATCTATTTGTCCAACAGATAAGTCGTATACATTTCATGTTAAATGGCATCTATAGTATATACAAACGAAGGATCATAAACGGAAATAAAAATAAAAGAAAATAATACAAAAATTCCTAAAAAAGAAAATAAAAGAAAAATAAATAGACTTTCCAAATAAAGATATTTTCGCACCCAAGTGGCAAACAGGATAGGACACGTGGCACTCACAACCCTATTTTCCTCTCTTTGCTACTTTCTATTCCATTTGCTTGTATTGTTAGTGGTGCTTTCTCTGGTTTCAAATAGTGAAAAATTGATAAGGTATTTATCATGTGAAGCAAAATCGTTAAAATGTCTTATCTCTGAGATGTTTTGCATTTTGGAAGAATTTATCTCTTTTTGTTTGTCGTTAAAACTCTGTTTTTGGAAGCCCTAATGACATGCACACCCTTTCTGGCTTTCGGTAACGATAAGAGGGAAGTTCAGCAACGGTCCACTTTATTGATAAGGTTTCTAAGATTAGCATCTAACACATTATTCTGGAAAATTTTCATCATGAATGGCAAAATATGTTTGTTCTCTGTTTTCCACACAAGTTTATCGTTTATCTTCTATGTCAAATTAAGATTATTTTTGTAGTTATTTAATTATGGAATTATTACTTATTAGTTAAGACTGTTTATTAATATTATTATTCTTATATATTAACCTTATTAATAAATTTTATTTTTGGAGACTTTTGGCTAATTCTACATTTCAACCTTATATTATTTGCATTTGCATTTCTACTAATTTTACTTTTTCCACGACTTGCGACAACCTTCTACTTCAGAAACAATTATCTTAATCAATGTTTTATATTTAATAAAATACATCTTAATTGGATGAAAATGTTGATATAGATTCCCACAAACAAATAAATATAAGTATAAATATTGCTAAATAGTAAGTCAAAAGTCTTTAACACTTCGTAACCATAAACACAAACAAGCATTTAATATTGGTACAGACCTTATGAATCTCAAAAATTTTCTCCACACTTTGCCAAATACATTCTACAAATTGAGCAACTTTTCCAAACTACTTTCCTACTTAAAAACCCTATACTATGTATATGCTCCCAAATTTCTCATCATGTACTTCTCTTTCTACTGCAGTCTCTATTTCAGCATGTTACAAACCCAATGCATGCCTTTTTATGATTTCAGTAAAATCAACGATTATATTGATGGTAAGATCTTTGTTCATTCGGTATGATTTTGTTTTGTTAATCTTTTTTTTTCTGCAGATTACACAACTAATCTTTAATATTTGATTTTGATTAAAGTTTATATTTCTTTAGCAAAATATTTAACATTTAACATATTAGGGTTTATAATCTTCCTTTCTAAAACATATTAAGCATTACATACTATTTACTATTTACTTATTATTAAGCATTACATATTATTTACTATTTTCTTATTTAGTTAATTATTTATTCAATTATTTAAATTTAAATGTTTCTCTATTTGTTGCAAATCTTATCCTTCTCTCTCTGCTGCACTCTCTACTTCACTGTTCAATGGTTTAGCAAATCCATACTACATATCTTATGCATGTCCTTTCTCAATTTAAGGTTAGGGGTTATATTACCAGTAAGATCTTTATCTATGCATAGCAAAACAGTAAAATCTCTTACATAAGAACTTCAAATTTGAATTTTAAAACATAAATGGAGTAGTCTTTAAAATCTAGAGATATAATTGTTATTTTATTAAAAGCATGAGTGTATATATTAAAATTAACAGAATTATAAATGTCATTTACGTCATCTAAAAAAATAGGTCGAAAAATGATAAATCTCAGTTTTTTATTAAAAATAACCTATTGATACAATAATATACATGCACAATTTATCATGTTTAATATTCATTATTTATTTTCTTATCTGTAATTGAGGTTACTCTAGGAAGATGAATCCAACGAGAAATTTTAAATATATAATATATAATAACCTAAAAGAAAGAACAATGCAAAAAACTTTAGCACTACTACTAATTTCTAATTAATTAACCAAATATAGAAATAAATAACATATCACGCTGTACATGGTAAGGGAAAGTGCAATAAAATTGGGAAAAATAGGACTCTGTTATTTTGAAAAGTGTTGTTGATTGTATTCCATCATCAGAAAAACGTTTATTTTATGCACTTTCATGTTCCCTTTTAAATCCATATTTCAAATGTTACTGCTAATATCAACATAGCCAGCATATGAAGCCCCCCCATGCAACGCAGCGTTTCACCTGACCCTGCCATGCACACAAAATAAAAAAGATAACTTCTGCATTCTTTTACTCAGTCAACCAATTTCATTATTATAATTTATTAAAATTAAAAATTAATTATAAATGATCATGTTTCACAATAATATATATATATATATATATATATATATATATATATATATATATTCTGAAAGCACCTGCAGTTGGAGGAGAGCCACCAGTCCCTGAGGTGCCATCAGTCCCTGGTGTTACTGATGGTGGCTGAGATGGGGTTGGTGATGAGTCAAACCCTAGATCAAGGCCATTACAATCTCCTCCCAAAGTGCCTGCATCATATATATTTAATTTACTGTGATTAAATGATATTTGACTAAACAATTGTTCTTGTCATCAATATCTAAATCACAACAAGTTATATAATAGACCAAAATTCATGAACCAAATTATCATTTGATGAATTGAACTAATAATTTACCCTTTATTAATAATCCAAATCATACGGGGATAGATAGGTTATAGAAACAGAACAAAGCAATTATACTCTGAACATGTTGAAACTATCTATGAAAAAGCAATGGATGGAAGAATTAAGCAAGAACAGGTTAAGAAAAAAGCAATTTACATTTCTTGATGCAAATCAGCTTTGGATCATTGAGTAGATTGGCCGAGCCTTCATTGCATTGACACCTAAAATCTGAGCCTTGACGCTCACAAGTTCCATCACCACACAAATTCAACAAACAAGCTGCATATAAAAGACTACATTAAAGTACAAGTTTCATTTCAGATTTTGTTGTTCTGCAAAACGTTAAACAAGAGGCAACTAGTGAATTCAAGAAAACTATAATGAATTAGGAGCTTACGATCATTCAATTTTGTAGGTAGAGAAGAAGGGAGTGACGGAGAACCGTTGCCACATTTTAAATCAACCGTACCTGCACCTTTCATCTCAGCATATATACCCTTTTGTTCGAATCAAACAAATTTCAATTTCCTTGCATATGGTATATAATAAAGTCACTTTTTTTTTTGAATGGGTTTGGTGTATAATTTAGTTTCCATGCATGAACATAGATAAGAATAATTAAGATGATGCATGACTCACAGTTGGGAAGAGCACATGCTGGTAATTGGAAAGAAGCAAGGTTAGGCTTCTTCCAACCAGATTCACAATCGCATCTGAAACCGAGTAAATCAGTGGAAGAAAGGTGGCATGTTCCTTTCCCACAATATACAATATCGCATGGATTAAAAATACCTGCACAAACACAACCATCACATGAACAAAATTAATACAATTAATGGTAAAATAACCAGAGAAGGGATTAAGTATATACCTTGTGTTAGGTTGGACATTAACTGTGTGGAAGTAGCAGAGACTTCGCATGTGAAGAGGGAACACAAAGAAACAAGGGCCAAACTTTTCCATATGAATATTCCCATTGGGAAGAAAGGGAAAATAGTATTAGTCTTGTGAAATACTCCTTTCATAAACTTGATCAATTTAGTCCGAGGGGTAATTTGCTTCCCTGTTACCAAGGAGTTCAAATTTAACGTTCAAAAACAAAAGTTCTGAGTTTCTATTATTTGTCTCTAGGGTACATAACTTTCCCACCAATTCCCAAGCTATTTAATAACTATGGTTATGATAATTTAATGATCTGGATTAGTGACCAGTAACCTATTGTAAAATTTGAGTGTAAGTTTTTATAATTACAGAATAGAGTCCACACATTCTATATTTAAAACAACTTTTGGTGAACAAAATTAAAAATATAGAAATATTTATATTTTGGACTATGACTATTTTGTTCATAATTTTTTTAATTAATGGTAAAATATACATGTTTAAGATATACATTGTTTTATTGATGTGCAATCCTTTGTGTATATATATGTGTATATAAACTCGTTAGTTTTCCTAAATCTTTACTCTCGTATTTATTTAAAAATAAGGAAGCGTGTTAAAAAATTCTATCACAGAAAAAAAACCTACCATTAACAATGTAAATCAATTTAAAGGCAAAAAAAATACTATACAAGGTATAATTTATCCTTGTATGTTTAAGTTAAGAGACAGACTTTGCAAGTACTATTATTTTCCGTTCGTTATCATGGTCGCTATTGGTTCGATTAATCAAACAACAATTCGCTTAATATTTTTTTTAATATACTTCATTTCATGATGAATCATGAAATTTTCACTTAATTTTATGATGGTGGTGATTCACTGCCAATTTGAAAGCTCAGGTAATAGTAGGATGTGATTAAGGAAGTACAATTCTTCACTTTGTAATTTTTGACATCCGACAAAAGCACTTTGTCATTGGTGGGGAAGTGTTGAACTTGACCCTTTGTCTCTAATCTATCGAAGTACATGGCTTTCGGGTTATGCCAAGAAATTAAGACTGTGATATATTTTTTATATGCCCGTCACTTTGATTTTCTCACTGAAGAATGAAGAAAGTGTTGAGATTGCCGTTTACATGGCGACACAATCAAGTAACTTCAATGCCTCGTCATAAAGAACAGACAAACACATTCGAGGCATCTAAAATTGTTGACTTGTATTACTTTGAGACATACCACGTTAATCTGAAGCAAATATCACGAATTTTGACGGAATGTTTGATACAGATTTCACAACGCCAAAGCACAAAAACATTATTTGCCCATACAAGTCATTAGATGCAAAACCGATGGACATCCTGATAAAGAAAGTAAGTTAGAAGTTAACTATATAGGTTTAGTATATTAAAGCATAAGAACTGCTTTGAAATCATGTCAGACCAGATTACATCAAAATTCAATGATTCACAGATACAGATTAACAATTGAAGATCCCTCCAATACCATATAGCTACAATGAATCTTGTCAGCAAACGAATCAAATATCAACAAACAACAGATACAAACCATCCTCACCCACCCAGAGGAAAAAAGAAAAACAGTAGTAGCACAAAAACAAAAAACAACACTACCGTGGTTGATGTGTCTCAGTCTTTATGCTGATCCAAACTCGGTAAACCACTTCTCGTGGCGTTCAATATCGGCCTGAGAAACACTTCGTTGGACCTTTACCAAAGCTTCTTCAAAATCACACATGGCAACAGGATCCTTTGAAATCTCATCCTTGGACATGTTCTTGATTTCATCACGAGTCTTTCCTGCTATCTTTCGCCTCATACCATTCAAGGAAGCGTCACGACACACATTAGTCAAATCATCTCCACTATAGCCCTCTGTCCGGCGAGCCACTTCATCTATATTGACATCAGGAGCCACCTGGTGAAAGACCACAACCATCAGCAATAATATTATAATCCAAGTTTTAGCAATCATTATGATTGCACTTCCCTTTCCATAACCTGTTTTTAGTGTAAGTTTAGTGACTCCAGCAAAAAAGTTCAGACCTTTCACATCACAATACAATTTTATTGTCTTGACAAATGCTCAAATTCATTGTTTTAGTCGGTAGTATAAATCCTCAACTCAAAATGAATGAAGCTCAAGTCAACATAATTAATTGATTCACAGTATAAATCAATTACAGCTTCACACAACAAATATTATCAGGTTAAAATCCAATATGGCCTACACAGTAATTAACATCACAACTTGCCTCAACAGTCTTCAAATTTATCCGGATCAGCTCTTTGCGACTCTCGAAATTTGGAAGAGGAATATATATACGCTTTTCCAGCCTTCTCCTGTGTTGCATTAAAAGCATGAAATTGAATGAGAAAGTGTAAAGAAAAGAGGTCTATCTGTAAAACACATAATGAATCATACATTTTTATAACTTACAACTTCAATTGTAAAGAAAATAATGCAGAGAAACAAATACAAACCTTAATGCCTCATCTATATCCCATGGGAAGTTAGTTGCGGCCAAAACCATTACTATTTTACGGCTACCATCTTCATTTGTAGCACTATTGCTTACACCATCAACCTGAACTAGAAGTTCAGATTTCACCCTTCTAGACGATTCATGCTCCCCAGATGCCCTGATGAAGTAAATGAGAACTCAATCAGACCTCAATATAACTTCAATAATCAATCCAAATAATAGTGAAGCGAACACAATCTACGAATGTGTACAACCAATATAAAGAAAGGATTCAATGAAATTTCATTTTGGGGACATAAACAAGTTTGAATTTGAAAGATGTCTTAAAGAACAAGAAAGCCTCACCCCCTTGCATTGCATAGAGAATCAATTTCATCAATAAAAATTGTGCTGGGTGCATATGCTCTTGCAAGATCAAACAAACACCGCACCATCCGCTCACTCTCACCACGCCATTTAGAAGCCAAAGTTGCAGAAGATACATTAAAGAAAGTGGTCCCACATTCAGTAGCAACTGCTTTAGCAAGAAGAGTCTTCCCAGTTCCTGGAGGTCCAAACATGAGAACACCTTTCCATGGTCTCCTGATACCCTGAAAGAACAGAAATAATGAGCTCCAAACTTCAATATTCACCAAGACATGTAATTCACAGATATTCAAATGTGCGGATACTATGAGATTTCTTAATAGAATAGGCTAATCAAACAAACAAATTTCTAATTAAAATTTCAAAAAGTCATATGCATGTAACAGGAGAAGCACGAATTTATTTTGCAACAATAATTTCATAAACAAGGCTCAGTTGGAAATCAAATTGCATGCAAAAGTAGGTTTTCATAATGCCAAACAAGCGTCTGATAACTACCTTAAATACAGTTAGAGAGTATCATGTACAAATAACAATTCCAAATTATTGGTTATAAAATAAACCATGATGGTTAAATATAACTGATTGGAACATTAAGTAAGCAAGTTTTCTATGAGAATTCAGTGAGAAATTTAATCAAAATTACCTGGAAATATTCAGGCATCCACAAGGGAAGCACAACAGCTTCTTCTAAAAGCCTTTTTGCTTCAGTAAGTCCTGCAACATCATCCCATCTAACTCCAGGAGAGGTTTCTAACACGTCCCTTTCAAGCATTGCAGCCAATTCAGGATCAGGACCTTCATATTGACCCTTCTTTGACTTACCATCTTCAGAATCACCATTTTGACCATTCTATCAACAATTGTACAAGCAGAACCACGTATCTAAGAAGTTAGACGTTTTTCAAACTATCTAGACTAAGGGATACAATATGCAAAGGGCAAATTGATAATCCGATAAACTACACAACATAAAGAAGAAGAAGAAACACTTCACCAGGGATCTAGTACAAAATTAACACCTGGATGCAATAGGCTAAGCGAGTGTTGGCATGCCTCAACTTGAGTCTAAGATGAGTCAAACATGTTTTCTCATTGACATGAAGTTTTGGCGTGGTGTTTAAAACATGATTCAGTTTTAGACTCAAGTTTCCTTTAAGTTTTTAGAAGTAGCTTTTGCACAACACTAAGGGCATCTCCAATAGTAGCAACTCACATGAGTTGCTTCGTACATTAAAAAAATGTAATTTGTGATCCTACAGTGTCCCATCATCACAAAGCAACCTACATTCAATTTGCTCCAGTGGAAGAAACTCTAAAGAACTTGAAACAACTCACAATTTTATATTTTTTTAAACTTAGACTTCATTACTGAACATAATATTGATTGTTCCAATGAGTAAAATAATTTTTATTTTTAAGGTTGAGTTGCTTGCAGTTACTTAGAGAACCAACTAGATGTGAGACTACTACTCCAATGGAAAAGTTGCTTTAAGTAACACAAAACAACCCTTAAGCATCTTCCACTGGAGATCCTCTAACTTCAGTCATGTTATGTGTTCCACTTATATTTGGCTAGACTCAAGTCAATTAGGTAACCACATATCCAAAATCGACTTTGAAGTGCAAGTTTCCAAAAAGCATTACATGTTGAAACCAATTTTCTAATATGCGTAATCCAAACCAAAAAACACTTTACCATAAACTCACATTTACTTAGAATCAATTCTACAAGATCACGTTGATTAAAACTCAATTCAACTATTTGTTGTTTTGGCTATCAATGCGCAATTGGAATCGATTATAGAAAAATTAAATCTAATCAAACACAAAGTATGTCACTCCATAATCAATTTAAACCAAAATTGATTTCACAAAACCAAGTTCATTCAATGCCAAACTTGCAACCACTCATCCAAAGACACCTACCAATGCTAAGAAAAACCTATGCCATAATTAAGGTGTAATAAGATTAAGCAAATAAATCAACAAAATATGGTTGAGTCCACCAACCAAATTAATAAACTATCCTTACAAACAACTTCTCCAACTAACAGCATTATCCAACAAACTTCCTCATCAAAGTTGAAACTTACAGTTACAGCTGCAGCATCCGTCTTGGTAGACTTTCCGGAAACACTGCCTTTCTTCCCTGCAGCGGAGCCACGTGTCCCCGAGTTAGCCCTACTAGTAGCTCCACCTCTAGCACCACCACGCCCAGTTGAACCACTTCTAGCAGTAGCACCTCGCGCCCAGGCCCCATCTTGGGGAGATTTGCGGGTACCCACTTGACCAGACCTAATGGGTCTCCTACTGTTATCCCTACTGGGTGGCCGCCATACATCAGGATCATCAACGGGCCCAGGACCGCTTGATGAAGTGGGGTACTCATCCAACGGCTGAAACACAAAAGACGAGGACTTTGCCGAAATGGGAGGAGAAACGGCGCGTCTTCCAATTGGGTTTTCTTTGAAAGCCCTTCTCTCTGCATCTAACTGCTTCACAACTTCGGTTTCTTCCGAAAGCGCTTTCTTCACATTCATCCATTTTGCTCGAATTAAAGGGTCCTCTACGGTGCTTAGGTGTCTGAAAAAATTTACGAAAGGGACGAATCAGTGAAAGTGACAGAAATTACAGGAAATTGAGAGCAGGGAGAAGAGAATACTTGTTGATCTGAGCAATGGCACCGTCGAAGAAGATGATGGAGGTGTCGTAGAGGCCTTCCAAGGCGTAGTCTCTGGCTAACTTGACGTGCTCTTGCAACCCTGCTAAGGAGCCTCCAACCATTATCTTCTTCTTCTGATTCTGCTTCTGCTTCTGCTTCTGCTTCTGGTTTGGTTCTGTTACCAACAGTGACACTTCTTCCTTGCAACGAAACGAAACAAAATGGTTTGCGTAGATGGGCTTTCAAGTTTTGAATTTGAGTCCAATGGGATGGGCCCACCAGCCCACAACCACTTTTCTTTTCCGAAATCATGAAGTGGCCCGGTTTCTCCTAACTACTCGTTTTTACTTTTGCTTTTTTGTTTTCAGCATCACTCTTCTCTGTTTTTAAACTCTGGTAATTGGGATTTCCGTAGAGAGTAAAAAAAAATAACTTTAAGTTTAATTTAATGGCAGAAAATTAATTTGTAAAAGGAAGTTTATATTTATTTATATATTATGATGTGATATGACCTAAGAATTTCGGATTAAGAAATTAAAAAGAAAAGAAATGCATTTTACTCTCTTTTTTTTTAACTTCCCATAAGATACCTAGGTGTACCTATAAATTTGGATTTTTGCATTAAAATGGTGTAATTTTTCTCATAAATTATTAGAATGTGTAAAAAATATTTTAATTATGTTTTTTGGTAGGTCATATGAGAAAAGTACAGCTTCAAAAAAAGAAGTATGCTTGTGGTAGATCACTTTATTTTCTAAATAAACAAAAAATAACATCACAACCTCAATCCAATAAAAAAAATTAACTGAAATTGTCTAATTTGAGAATGACTTTAATTAATGAAATTGTGTTGAGCATGCACCACTTCTCTTACCTACACAATACTCTCTCCATCTCACACACATTTGAGATTTTGTTTTTAAAACTTAATAAATGCACATAAAAAAAAAAAAAAACTAAAAATTTTGCAAAATGTATGCATGACAAAGAGTTAAAGCATGACCAATTCAAATAACCTAATAATGTATGTATGTATCTACCTATCCACTAGACCCTAAATTGTGTAATGCATATACAACCTAACCAATAACATCTAATTCACACATAAGAAATATCTTCTAATGCATAAAAGTTTAATGGATATAAATAGATTAAATTAACTAGTGTATTTAAACAAACTAGATAGTTTAGTGCAAAAGGAACAAATTAGATGGTCTCATGATCAATTGTGTTCCTAAACGGTTTACAACCCATTACACAATCAATCACATGACCAGAATAATATCGTGGAATCCATGTATTTATATTTTGATATTAACAAAAATTAACATTAACTAAATGGTTTATTTGTTCATTAGTACCTTGTATGTGTTAGACTGCATTATGAACATGTTAAACACATGAACATGTTTGCTTAATACAAATGATTGCGAAAAGTAATAACTATCAAATACATATATCTATTTAAAGTATTGTCATTCAATGAGAAATTATATCTAAAAATAAATCATTTTTATAAGCACATTTTTGTAGAACAAAATGATATTAATATTATATTTTTAGAAAACAAATATATCTTCGTTATTTCTTTTCAAATGATCTTGCAATTATGATATATTGAAAATATTTCTAATAAAAAATAAGTGATTTATTAGAAATTTCATATACTCTATTTATTCCTATTTTTTTACATTTATATTATATTCATTCTTTCCTTAATAGATTTTTTCTAATTAAGTCTTTCAAATGTTTTTTCTAATATAGATATCTCTTATTGTCTTTAAATAAAAATAATTTGAATAAATTAAGATCTTATACATTATATTTTAAAATCATGTGTTATCTCAACTGAAGATATCTTTCTGAATATTTTGTTTTATTTTTACTAATATATATTGTAATTACCTTCTTATTTATTTCCAAAACAAATCTTAAGCAAAAACAATCTAGAAGATTGTAGATCAAAGCTTTCTGTTTTGAAAGTTTATTAATAAAGATATAAATATACACAAAAAGATACTAGGAAATCAAGTATCAATGGACAAATTCAAAAACATATATGAAGAAATTGAAGGTGAAGAACAAAGAAAAGAAGCAAGTCAGGTCATCTTGTTGAAGATACGACAATTATAGAGAGTGTCTAGTCTGTTTGTTTACAAACGAACCATTTAATTTGTTTGTTTAATACTAAATTGTCTTTGTTTATACTAAACGGTTTAGTTTATTTGTGTAACGCTAGATAGTCTAGTCAATCTGTCTAATTTGTTTGTTTAATACTAAATTGTCTTTGTTTATACTAAACAGTTTAGTTTATTTGTGTAAAGCTAAATGGTCTAGTCAGTTTGTCTAATTTGTTTGTTTAATACTAAACCGTCTTTGTTTATACTAAACGATTTAGTTTATTTGTGCAACGCTGGATAGTTTAGTCAGTTTGTGTAACACTAAATTGTCTAATCTATTTATTTAACATTAGATTGTGTTATTTGGAATGAATGCTAAATATTTTATAGTGTGAAAAAAAAGACAATGGTGGTAAAAGTGAGTGAAAGTGAAGTCTAATGAGAGAAAATAATATATACAAATATATTTATAGAATGAAGAGAGTAAGTATAGGTGAGAGAAGTGGTGTATGCATGGTACAACTTTACTATAAATTACTTCAATTACACTTTTTTTTTTGAACTAAAGTCATAATCTATAAATATAATTTTAGTGTTAATTTTTCTCAAAAATTAAAATTATTTATCATTTTTCATAATCATGACTTTTGAAGTTTTTAATAAAAAGTTTTTAGAATTTTCAGACACGTAATTAAAAGTTTTTAATAAAAAAATTACATCATTTTAGTAGCAAAGTCCACAATTTTAGAATTTTTTTTTGTTATAAATTAATATTTAATGCAAACCTAACACACTTAACTTCATAATTTCTAAAAAATAATTAAAATTGGATAAAAAAATATAGGTTTCTTTCGTATTACTATTTCATAAGAGAAAAAAAAAAAAACTCATCATACTTCAACTTCTACCATACACTTTTATATACCAATAAGTTAATTCATATCTCTATTTTATACTTTTACTTTTACTTGTATTTCTTGTTTATCTATTTCTCCACTTCTTCGTTTTCCCTCTCGTGAATGTTGAAAATAAAATGTCAACGTAACGTCATTGTTTTGCCTTTTGATTTGAAAATCCAACTCTTTATGGTCCTTTGATTCGTTTCGTCTTCCTTTTGGTTTGAATTCTTTGAGTGGAGTTTGGGGTAATCATGTTAAGTCATTCCATTCAAAAAACTGCATGTGCCTAAAAGTTAGTAAATGTCAAAACCATCTTAAACAGTAACAAATTTGTAGAAGTTTAATTACTTATTATTTGGACAAAAAAGAAAATAGAAAGGTAAGAACTTACAAATAATAATACAATTTCTTTTTAGTTTGGCTAAGATTATAAAAAACAATAAACTACTCGTTATACAATGTCTGTGATTCTATTGATGATACATATTAAACTAGTGTAATTTTGAAACATATTTTATTTCATAAATTAACTTTGAACAATGAATCAATTTTAAATGTATGTGAAAAATTGGATCCTTTTGTCTTTAATATTTAAAAGTGAAGACACAAATTTGTTAATTTGAAAAGAAAAAAAAAACAAATTGGGATAAAAATTAAATGAAATTTGAAAAATAGCTTTTCATCAAAAAAAAAATATAAAAAATGAAAAAGAACATTTTTATTTTTAATATGTTTTGTTATTTGTTAATATTTATAATGCAATAAATGTATGCCAAATTTAAAATATACTGCTGAAATATAAAATTAACAATTAACAAAAAAAAAAAAAAAAAAAA
>Ga0209489_105831_pt1 | contig 20722 bp, 14 predicted proteins | sample SiratrowhiteBW_FD_187527 | JGI IMG/M metagenome (GOLD analysis project Ga0209489, IMG submission 187527) | Root nodule microbial communities of legume samples collected from California, USA - Siratro white BW (SPAdes) (version 2) | ecosystem: Host-associated > Plants > Roots > Nodule | place...
AGACATATTGTAGTCAACATCATTAATGATTTTGTATAGTTCATATGTATTTCAATCTATCCTTTTTAGTGGAGCTTTATATATTAAGACATAAGGAGAAAAATTCATATGGTGGATATATATATAATTTAAAAAATTGACAACGATATTAGATAAAGTAATTAATGCTTTAAGGCCATAGAGATTAACATAAGTGACAAAATATAAATGTGATGTTGCCAAGAGACAAGTTTTGACAATTAAGAAACTAATGACTCATGAAACAACAAGTTAACATCACAAGACATAATTAACCAAATGACTCAAAATATAATGGAAAAATGTTAACATCATAAGATATAATGGTACAATATTGCAAGGTTGATATATGGAAAATGTTGGGGAGAATGGACTTATAAGATGAACAAGTAACTCTTTAATGTCATGAGTTTCTATACAACAACCAATCTCACATGACATTTTAACTAAGGTAATGACAAACTTAGTACATATCTTTTATTTTTTATGGTAAAAGTTGCTGTATGTTTTATTATGTATTAGTTTATAGTTCCAAACCTTGTGAATTTGGTTTTTTGTAAACTTATACTCTTAGTGGTTTTTAGGTGATAAGTACTGACATCATATCATTAAAAGTAAAAGATAAAGAGAGGTTGAGGAAAAAATCAAGTTAAAAATTTCATATAAATTGATAATGTTTATCTTCCAAATATTTTCACTTTGAAATATATTTTAAACGACAATTATTATTTTAGTATGAGAGATGGATTGGTAAAATATACAAATGATTTTTTATCAAGACAAACAGTTCACTCAAAAATAATTAACAACTTTTCTTTCTTTTCATTCTTCAATCTTTAATTTTCTTTACTATCTAACTTTTCAAAAGTTGAATCTATTTGTTTCACATATAAATAGTTATTAGCAGGACATTATCAATAATTCAATAACTTTTAATAAATTTGAAAGTAGTTAGTTAATAATAAAGATCTATATAATGAGATTAAAAACCAAAATCTGAATAAAACTTGTAGGTCATTAATTGTAACCGCGTTGATATATCAGGGACAAAGGTTTAATTTTTCTAACATTCCATATGAACTAACTATGACCTATATATAATATTAATTTCAATGATTAGACCACCGAAATTCATTTAACTTGATGGTTGAGGAAAAATATCACACTATGTTTATATTCGTATTTTAAGTTGGTGAAATAATAATTATGCACAACTTATGTAAGAAAACATTTTCATGTTTTGGCCATGAAACAAAATATTTAAATTGAGGGAGTAAATACTGGGAAGATTAAACGAGAATAAAAACCGAACTAAATCCATAAAAAGAATTAACACCACCTTCAATCCAAAATCTTAAGACTATAAGTTTTTAAGTCTTTTTTCTTATATGTTGTTTGATATAGGGATTAAACTACACTCGTTTGAGTTAGTTACAATGACGAACTATTGAATCTGATACCAGTTATTGGATAAATCGAGGGAAAAACATTACGAGAATTTAGTCAAATTTACACAAAGAATTGATACCACCTTCAATCCAAACTTCAATTTGTGAATTTTTTTTATATGTTGTTTAACTTTTTTATTTATAATCAATGTGAGACTTAAACTCACAGTTTCTAATATAAATTGATTGGTTATATTATATAATGTAATATATAAAAAAGTACAATGACATGATCATCTCTTATAATATTTTTATTACTCGCATTATGAAACATTACAATCTTATTATACTCAAATGATGATAATTAGTTTAATGAAAGATTTTTAAAAAGAAATTAAACATAACTAATATGAATGGTCTATGACAATATTATAAGCAAAACAATAGTTAACATGATATCTTAACAAAACCTTACATCGGTGTTGAAGATATTAAAATTAAGGGAACACAACCTCCACTTATGAATTAATTAATATTTATAGACTGTAACAAAGTTTAAATAATTTAATCAAATTTTGGAAAAAAGTTAATCAAGTATTCAATGATTTTGAAGATATATTTCAGTAACTTCAACATACAATAAAGTAAGTATTATATTTAGTAATATTTTATGTTTGAAAATGAAGTTCTACCTTTTATTTTTTACTTTCATTATTGTAATATATATATATATATATATATATATATATATAATAATAATAATAATAATAATAATAATAATAATAATAATAATAATAATAATAATAATAATAATAATAATAATAATAATATTTTGTTAAGTCCTTTTGGTTGATTTATTTAAGAATTAGTGTTTAGATCATTTGTAATCATACTATATCCATTAATGTAACCAAAGGTTGTTTATTTTTTTTTCTCTTTCAACTTAGACAATTAAATTATATAGGACCCATAATTCATTATTTCATGTAAGTGATTAAACTTCTTCTATAAGAATTAATTATGTAGGTTATTAACTTAAGTAGAATGTATGAATGGATGACTCACACAACAAGAGTAATATTATAGTTGAAAAAATAACTAAACTATAATCAATTTTTCATTTTTTTTTTAAATTAAAGATATACTTACAAACTTTCTATTTGTTTTTCTAGTATCTTTCATCTAATATAAAGAATTTACTTTTCATTTTATTCGACTTTGTGTGTTTTTCACTTCCTTACTTTTATTACTTAATTTAAATAACGACAAAAATAATAATCTTTATTTATTTTTATTCATTGTATTTTTATATAATTGCGAATATTACCTAAGTAATACTAGATTGTTTTCTTTTGACTTTTTTTTTTGACTGAAGTTTATGATGGGATGTTTAAGTTGAGTAATATCGATCTTAAGAAAATATAAAAATTTGAACATTTAAAAAATTCATAAAATGGACTGATTTGTTTCATTTTTGTATAATTTGTTTAAGTTTTAATGTTTATAATTGTAATTCTCTTTTTATTCCTAGGAAGAGATTCATTTAATCATTTTTATTTTTTTATATTACATGATATTTACTAGTAAAAACTTGACACTTGGTTAAAAATTAATTTTTATTTTTTAAAGTTACATTATTAATCATCATGTTTTCACAACATTTTTCTCATAAAAAAAACAACTCAACTTTCTCATAAAAATATAACATAAATAAAATTTTATTATATGTGTTAATTTTTTTTATTAATACACCACCATATCATACATAGACCACTGTGTCATACAGGGCATAAGGCAATTTGCGTCTTCGAGAAAGTAGTAAGTTCAGATTATAAATTACATAATTTATTATAATTTACATAATTATATACAATTATATAATACAATTAAAAAAATTGTAATAAAATTACACAAAAATAATACAATTTAAGATTATAATTAAAAAATGAATCAAAATTAGTTATAAAAATAGATCAGATAATAGATAATAATAATAATATAAAAAAGTATAAATGGAAAAATTGCGAAGGAGTTCGCGATTAGAGAGAGAAAAGGGACACTCTGGTAGGCACAGTTGCGGTTTGCTCGTACCAAATTTCAGCCAGTCACAGACGAAAAACCAAACGGAAGGGAATCATAATGGCGGATCCGATCCCGGCACCACCAAGATCCGCCACGGAGCTCTTCTCCGATCCCCTCGACGCCCACCCGCTGTGGTTCAAACCGGCGTCGTTCCTCTCCCCAGACTTCGATTCCGAATCCTACATTTCGGAGCTTCGCACTTTCGTCCCCTTCGACACGCTTCGCTCCGAGCTCAACAACTACCTCTCTTCCCTCAACCACGAACTAATTGACCTTATAAACCGTGACTACGCTGATTTCGTCAATCTCAGCACCAAGCTAGTGGACGTCGACGCGGTTGTGGTGCGAATGCGGGCGCCGCTGGTCGAGCTCCGGGAGAAGATCGAGCAGTTCAGAGGATCTGTTGAGGTTTCGCTGGTTTCCATTAAGAACCGCTTGAACCAAAGATCGGAGGCGGCCTCCGCTAGAGAGACGTTGGAGCTTCTCCTTGACACGTTTCATGTCGTCTCTAAGGTAGCATTGTAATTCTGACTGTGAGTGTTGGTTAGATGTAGTGGAATGGAATTAACTATTTAGGATCTTTGCTGCAAGATCTCCTGAAGGCATTTATTCTGTTTTTGGTGAAAGTTTTTCAGGATGAACCTAGTGTGATCTCACTCTTAGTTCTGATGTGATGTATTTATTGATTATAAAAAGAGTATGCTCAGTGAGATGGTGTTAGACCAATTGGATCGCTAGTTATCTGAGTATCGTCTGTAGATGTTTAGTAAAAAATTTACGCCTGAGATGTTTAGTGTTTGATGTGAGAGATCTGCGTTGCAGGTTCTACAAATCCCACCTTAGAAGTTGCTTTTGTAGGATTCACTTAGGATCAAAACCCAAACTCTAAATATTTGGTTGAGAAGGAAGATCAATAGATTATGCCATTCTCTGTTAAACTCTGTAGTATGAGCAAGGGTCTCTAGTGTCAATTTCATTGTTAGGTTTGGATTGGTTGTTGATTACCACTATGGAGGTTTCTAGAGCTGGTAAACTAATCATAGGTACGTTGCTTTTGATACATGGTGTTTGTTTTGACTGTGTCTTGTATTGGTTTTTGAAATGTTGGGATTGGGACAAAAGGCATTTGCTCAAAATTCATTTGCTATTGTATAATTTATATGTGGTAACTTTGTTGATTGTAGGTCGAGAAGCTAATAAAAGAGCTGCCTAGTGTACCCACGGATTGGTCAAATGGAGATGTAAATTTGTCAGAGAGGAATCACTTGAGCAATGGAGTTTCTGTGCAGCAGGTTGAGAATGAGACAAGTATCAGAGAGACTCAAAGCATGCTGTTGGAAAGAATTGCCAGTGAGATGAACAGGCTAAAATTCTATGTCACACATGCAAAGGTTTGTTTTAATTTTTTTTTTTTAACTTTTATTGATTGTTCTATGTATTTGTGCGTTGATACTTGTAATGACTATTGAAATCATACGTAGTAAAATTTAGTTGGAAATGAAGTTGGAATTGGATGCAGAGGCCTGGTAAGAAGCCAGCGATATACTGTTTTTTGGTGTGGTGGTTGTTATTTCGCATTGTTAACTTATACATTCTGCCTATTGCCATTCTGAAAGAACAAAAAGGGAAACTCTTTCTTGTCAACAATACAGTATTCTGGAATTTGATGCATTATTGAAAATAATGCAAAATTCGTTTCTTGAGCATTTGTCTCGAGGTTTGTGCGACAGTGTGTACTTAAATTGTGTGTAGACAAGGTAGTTTAAGCTTGTAAAGCAAGGTTATTGAATCAAGATTCAAATTTTGAATCACCAAGAAACTTTTTGAATCATGAATAGTAGTCTCGTATCAAATAGTGAGATTTAGTTACAATGAAAAATTACTTCAAATATATCATATAGATGATATGCAGTCTTGAAATTTAAACAGCTTAAAGAGTGTATATGTATATATACTGAAGTCAAACAAAAGTTGTATCTAAGCTTGTGAATTCTTTATTTTATAAAAATAAAAATGAAATAATTAAATAATTTAATAGAGTACATGCATTGAATGTGAGTGACAAATAAAGGTGGAATAATCAAATTGGATAAGATCACAAGTGTTCTTTCAAATTCCTTTTCATTTTAAAAATTTAAGCTCACATGATTTTTTTTTTCGTAACAATTGATGAAAAAAACTACAAATGGTTGAATTGTATCGTTGATATGAGTTACATAGATTCATTCGTGTATAGTAAGATACAGAGTCAATGAAGATTTATCTTGAGATACGAATTGGTAGATAGCCAAAATGTATTGAATCGTAAGATTAGAAACCTTAATCGTAAGGTAAGATTCGAAGCTTGAATCATCTGAAAACTAGTAAAGTGATATTTTGAAAATAAAATTTGGCTTAAGAATCAGATTATTGGGTCCTGCATTAATTAATAGCCTTTTGAATTTTGTCAAATATATGTGGCAGATAGAAAGAAAAATTGATGTTTATATTCATTTTATAACAATGGATAGACATGTGACCTTGAAGTTTTGTGGAGTTTTTGTGGATGCTTGTGTATTTAATCATTTTTTATTTGTCTTCTACTAGTGTTCTGAGTTTTGTGATTCATTGTAAATCATGCTTGTGTATTTAATCAAGGCCTTGATACATTCTGTGCTCATCTCTTTTTCTCTATTATGCCAGTACAGAACCTTCCTTTTATTGAGAATATGGAGAAGAGGATTCAAAATGCAAGCCTAACAGTAGATGCAAGCTTGGGACACTGCTTTGTAAATGGTTTGGAGCACCGGGATGCAACTGCAATTTATAATTGCTTACGTGCGTATGCTGCTATAGATAACACCAAGAATGCAGAAGAAATCTTTCGAATTACTGTTGTGGCTCCATTGATACAGAAGATAATTCCACATGGATCATCAGCTGTGGTGGCTGGACCAACTGGGGATGGTCTTGAAAATGATTATCAACTAATTAAGGAATGCATTGATAAAGACTGTAAATTTTTATTGGAAATTTCTTCAGCTGGTATGTTGTTTGACTTTTTTCTTGCTACTTTACATTCCAAGAACAAGTTGGACCTTTCTGGTCATTACATTTCCTCAGTTATCCTTATGAGCCTTGCCCTTTCATAACTGCAATTATTTCTTGGACCTTTCAATCCTTGCGCTAAGGCATTCATTTGTCCTTCTTCATCTTGAAAACTTAAACTTTTTAATCTTCTACATGTATTGTTAGCTAGATTATCTGTGTGTGGTCATGCTGTGTTTTTGCTTATGCTTACATTTCTGAAGCTTGGTCTCTGGTGCAGAAAATTCAGGTTTGCATGTATTTGACTTCTTAGCCAATTCAATCCTTAAAGAGGTTCTCTCTGCGATTCAGAAGGGAAAACCAGGTGCATTTTCTCCTGGAAGACCGACAGAGTTCTTGAAAAATTATAAATCAAGCTTAGATTTCTTGGCTTTTCTAGAAGGTAGTCGTCATATCTACCTCATTTCTTTTTTACCTTGAGAAACAAAACATGAACAAGAAAACAGCACTTCAAGTTTTAAAGAACTTTGTTGATTTAATATTTGATTTATAGTGTACGTTTGATAAATTGTATTATTCATACATGTCTTTTAAGAGTATCCATTACTAAGATTACAACATTTAATTTCATGCAAGGCTACTGTCCATCCAGATCTGCTGTTGCTAAATTTCGATCTGAAGCAATTTATACTGAATTCATGAAGCAATGGAATATTGGAGTATATTTCTCTTTGAGGTGCCTATGCTGCTTTAAAATGTTCATAACTTTTAGATTACAGGTTTTGCTCTGTAACATGGAAATCATATCTGCAATTGCCACAGGTTTCAGGAAATAGCAGGGTCTCTAGATTCTATGCTTACAACATCCAGTCTTGTCCCTGTTCAAAATTCAGATGCTGGTGAAAAAAATTACCAAGGTTTAACATTAAAGCAAAGTGTTACTCTGTTGGAGAGTTTGAGATCATGCTGGAAAGAAGATGTTCTTGTCCTTTCTTGTTCTGACAGATTCCTTCGGCTATCCTTGCAGCTTCTTTCTAGGTCAGTTAAATCTGGGATGTTAAGAATTTGTGTTGTTTTTTTGGTGCTGACAGAACAAAAACTAACTTCTCTTTGATCATGCAGGTACTCTAGTTGGCTCTCATCTGGGCTGACTGCACGGAAAAACCACAACACAAGCACTGGTTCTGGGTCTGAATGGGCTGTTTCAGCTGTCATAGATGACTTCATTTTTGTATGTATCGTGCCTTCACTTTTATTTTTGTGTCAAGCCGTCATGCATTAATTTAACCTGCATTCTGTATGCACAGTAAAAATTGGGTTCATTGCTTCAAATATTCTATACCCATACATCCGCAAAATTTTGCTCAAGCCTTCTACCAGACTTTTTCTGAAGTTCCAGGAATTGGTAAAAAATTGACAATGACCATGATGAAATGACATTAACATTACATGGATTGTTTCCATGTATGCAATGTGCTATGTGAAGATATTGGTTGTACTTTGCCTGGAATATAACAGATGCTAAATCATTTGTAGGTTATTCATGATATAAGATATTTGGAGGAGCAGGTTCGTGGTGATTACCTACAACACGTGCTTCAGCGTTTGTCTTCATGCTCCCCTGATGTTCTGGAATCACTAAGGCAGAGCATTTTACTGGGTGGTCAATCATTAAAATCTATAGAACCTTTAGTCATCAAAGCAGTGGTGGAGTCGCTGGTGGAAAAGTCAGTTGAGGTAGGTTTATAATCGATATTTATTCTTTAAAGTGGTTGCATTCTCCAGATGAGGGTTACTTAAAATATTTGCGATTTTCTATATATATATTTTTTTTCTTCCCTTCATTTTTAATTTATTCGTTTCTTTCTCTTGTTCAAATATTATTAAGGACTTGAGACAAATGAAGGGTATAACAGCAACCTATCGGATGACTAATAAACCTCTACCTGTGAGGCATTCACCATATGTTTCAGGGGTATTGCGTCCCCTTAAGGTATGGTTAAGTGTTATTTTCACCTGATTTCCTTCTCATGAGAGTAATTTGTAAGAAATATTTTTTAATTTTCAATGGGAGTGCATGTATTACACTTGAAGGCACTAACATAATTGATGGCATGCCTATACATCCCAGGCTTTTTTGGATGGGGAGAGAGCTACGAGATATTTGGCTAGTGACACTAAGAACGAAATACTCCTTTCTGCTGCAACGGAGATTACTGACCGTTATTACGAATTAGCTGCTGACCTTGTTAGCGTGGTAAGTGCCCAAATCCAGATTGCACTATTGGAAATTTTGGATCTCTTGGATTCTATGTTAAAAACTGTTTTTTTTTTTTTAAAAAAAAAAAAAAAAAAAACTGTTATCATGAGTAGGCAAGGAAGACAGAGTCTTCTCTCCAGAAAATTAGGCAGAGTGCACAAAGACGAGCTGGAGCAAGTTCAGATGTCTCAGATAATAATGTGTCTGACACTGATAAAATCTGTATGCAGTTGTTCCTTGATATTCAGGTTGGTGGCATGATACTTGTTATTATCGTTACCAGTGTGATCTTCTCATTCTTGGATATACAACTCATAACTCTCGTGGCTTGTTAATGAGTTTGAGTGTCCAGCTAATTCTTGACTGGTTTTTTTTACGTAACATTCCTCTTGCAAATTGTCACCAGGAGTATGCCCGTAACCTCTCTACACTTGGGGTTGAAGCAGTCAATATTGCATCCTACCGTTCATTGTGGCAGTGTGTGGCTCCTGCAGATAGGCAAAACACAATTAATCTCTAAGAGTTTGCTCTAATGGAGTTGATGCGGCTTGTAGATTGTTTTCTTTTTGGGTCAAGAGTTTCTTTTTGTAATTTAATTATGAAATCCATATTGCACAATAATCACAGGTTATCACGGTTCTTAATATTGAAGAAAAAAGTATATTGCTGCTGGTAGATGTTATCTCAGATGTTTCTTTGTTGCATATTTCTTATCATCATTCTTTTTAATAGCTTTTGGCCAAACTTAGGGCAACGGTTTTGGATGGTCTGGCAGATTGAATATACGCTTGACGTCTACGCTTCATTTGCTTGTCGAGAAATTTTGGGAATATTAAGGAGAGAAGAAACAGGTGATAAATAGAAAATGGGGTGTGTATTTGTTAGAGGGAAAATGGTACGGGTACTTCTTCGCAGAAACAAATAGTAATAATGTTTCTTACAAAAAGATAGTTCATTTTCAGTTGTCTTAGCGTAGGAAAAAAATTGATATATCATTGCATCTTTTTCTATTTCTGTCTTCTCTCTTTGTATTAAAGTGAACACTCTCGGCTCAAAAAACAATTCATATATTTTCTTTAATATTTTCATCCGTTCATTTCATTTCTAATTATGGTTAAATGTATGTATTTCTGCTATAGTCCGTGATGAAATATACCAGGTGCCAGATTAAGTTGAGTTTCAAAAGAATTTTGACAGGTTGATTGTATACAAAGAATATATGAGGTGCCAGATTAAGTTGAGTTTCAAAAGAATTTTGACAGGTTGATTGTATACAAAGAATATATGACGATTCCTCATGTCAGTTCAAGCAAATTGTGAAGACATCTGAATCAGTTTTAGATAGAAAACTGAAGGGCAGGTTTTCAGCCAGCAGAGAACCAAGTCGTGAATTCATGATATTTGTAGTTTAGAACTACGCAAGGATAAAATGCTTAACATTTTTACCGTTACACCCGCTACTTAAAGCGAAGGTTTACTTGAATCTGGTGGTTGTTCATGATTATCTGTGTTTACTCATTAAATCAACAGTATACATTGTTATTTGTACAAATGTATAAAAAAAATTCCACCAACTCGGTAGGTTGATACAGGTTGACTCAATTGAAAAGAAAATTCCAAAAAATACATCAGACTCAAAAGAATCCAAAACCAGTTATTGTCAAGAACCCTTTTTAGCTGCTGCGAACAAAGGATAACAGAAGCCAAGCTCACTAGCAAACACGAAGTTTTTCCCCCGACCCTAATCTGGTTCCAAATGGACAATTAAGTCAGACTTCTCTCTTAGAGTGTAGCTGCTCATATATAGCACTGAACTCCGACATCTGTTCCTGTTTTTTCCCGTCGTAATATTTTTGTTTTGCTTTCATATTACGAATCGTCCGTACCAAAGTAGCGGTCTCCAAATTCTCCCAACCCTGGTATGACCTGAAACTTGTCATTTAATCCTTTTTCGATCTCCGATGTGACAATTTTCAGATGCGGAAAACGTTTACATACACAATGTATGCCCTCAGGAGCCTGAAATGATTTTTGAAATTCACTGTACTGGTATTCATCAAACAAAGGGTCTTACTGCTGCTCAATTGACTATAACTTACAGAAATGAGGTTAAGGAATATTATCCGGGACTCTGGAACTCCCTTCTTTATTAGAAGCTCGATTGCTTCGCTCGCAGTGTTACCTAGATTATCATTCAAGTGCTTAATACCAGCAGAAAGAAGGCGCGGTGTCACGCATGAATGAACAGAAAAAAAAGAATGAAGAATTGGTTCACCGAAGCTTCGTAAATTAATGGTCTAATATGAAACTAGTGTTCTGCGATCTAGTACAATCTTTGCCGTATGTACCGGAGTAATTGGTTGTACAACAGTGTTCAACGATAAGAGATAGAGATTAAACAATCTTATAGTGAAAATTTGGAAATTTAAATAAATAATAAATAAATAAATAATTTTTCAGCGTTAAGAAGTTTGATGTACAAATGAAGAACGAAGATGATGCATGCAAAATGATAACAACACACCTGTACCAAGGACTGGGTCCATGAGAAGAACATGTCTCTCGGAAATATCTTTAGGAAGCTTCTCATAAATAAGCTAATGGAGTGAAAAACATTGCAACAATTAGTATATGCAGATTCTATCATCTTAAACAGAAATATAACATTTTCCATACGAAAGTTAATACCTGGGTTTCATCACCATCGCGGTGAATGAGAATTTTTCCGATCTTTATTCCTTTACAGCAAGCACGCAAGGCATTTTCCATACTTTCGCCGCTGAAACATTTTAAGAGAAATATACTACTACGTTCATAGAGTTGCACCATTACTCATTATTATTTTTTTAAATAAAATGACTGAACTATTAACAATAATATAGAAACAATCCAGCGTCAAATTCCCATGAAATCCAATAGACATGCATTCCACATCTCAGCTTAGGATTGGTTTCAGACTGAATAATTTTTTTATCAGATCAAATTATGTTAAATTTGAAATTAAGATTTAGCACTGGACAATGGTATCTTTGAAAAGAAAATTCTAACGAGTTTGTTTTCCAACTTTACTATAAGATTAAGAACATTTTAATATAACCAGTTTTAGAAATGAACAATGGAGTATGGACAACCAGTATATGAAGAATTACTATAGTGACAGCCAATCTTTTTAATAGGGAAAGATACCTTCGAACAATGGATACACCACACAATTTCTTGCAAAAATCAACTCCAGTATAAATTGAGCCTGAAAGAAATAACGAGAACAATTTCGGAGTCTGTGTATTGACAATCAGAGCATGAAAATATTGAGGTGAGGACGGTAGCAATGCTAAGAAGTTTACAGCATTATTCAAACAAAGTTTTGTTATTTAATAACACGCTCTATCGTATTATGCTAAAACATGAATAAGAGATATTACTTATTTAAACAGACCTGTAGATGTGATGACTTGTTTTTCTGTAAACGGCAAGTAACCAAGACCATGTTCCACTACCTGTGAAGTCGGTGATATTAAGATTAGTTGTTAATAGCAGCTTTAATCCTGTACAAAGCTCATTGCCAGTACCTACCAAACGAATTAGCCGATCTGAATAAAAAACAAAATCATGCTTTGATATGTCCCTATCACGAATAAGAGTGTGCATGCCTCTGGTCTGTAAGAAAACTTCAAAATTAGAAATAAATTAGCGTAAGACATTTCCTTGGGGGAAAGAAGCAAAAGAAAACTCTAGAGAGGGAGGTAGAAGCAAGATGAAAATCACCTGGTAAGTAGACTTTAGAACATTCAAATTCGGATATATTTTGCAGAGGTTATGTTGGCCAAGCTTAGTGCGGATATGTTGAACAATCAAGTCAATTGCTACACGATTCTCTCCCCCGCGAGGTATTATGATGTCAGCATATTTTTTGGATGGAAGAATAAAATCTTCATATGCAGGCTTAACAAATTTTGCATACTGAAAAAGCAACAAATATTTTTAATATCAGCCAAACAGAACCAAATTCAGAAATCAAGATCAAACAAAGTCTTTCATGCAGGCTATAACGGCAGCATGCACCGATGAGATTCAATCTGTTAAGTTCAAACTTCAAAGTTACTTCCCTCCAACCACTATATTACCATTGGCACATTGTTTCGAGCCCTCTTTCATTCTTAAGTACAGATATAGGACCTCGGAACAAGACATCAAAATATTGTTTTATTCCCACGCAGATTTTATTTGCCTTTTGGACAAAAAAGAAAAACCATTTTAAGAAGAAAGACAACGTCATAATACAAGTAGCATTCGTTGGTCACTTACTATATCATATTTCAATCCGATTTTGACTCAAAATGGGACTGGATCATTGTATAGAACAACGGTTTATTCCCACATAATTAGTCTTCAGAATAGGCATTGGTAGCATTATTTATTTATTATCGATAAAAATGAAAATAACAGTTTTTTTATCATCTCAGCAATTTTAATATATCGGTTCAAAAAACTATTAAGTTTTGATAAATGGTAATCATAATTCCCGAGTTCCTGACGATTGTCAATCTGGTGAAGTTAATATATTGTAAAGAATAAAGATAATAAATCTTGCCTGTTCCAGTACCGATTGTACATCTCTACCCCTCTCAACTGTATCACGTTTTATTCTGCGGGCAAGCCTCACATCTGGATCTGCATAATATGTAATGCAATATCAGTATGACGCAGAAAAATTATTTTCAGAAATTTGTTGCCATTTATATTTCAATATTTACCGACGAAAAAAACCTGCCAGAGAGGATCAAGAACTATGGCTGGACAAGCAGAACATGGAGCAAACTCTTCTCACAGTACTAAATATATGATTCTCAATGATTAATCATAACTATCACAGTACCAAGTTATAATACAGCAATTTATATTACCTAAAATTATCCAAAAGCTTGTCTATTTTTGTTGAGTAAAAGTGATGTTAGAACTTGAAAGGCTGGACCACTATACCTATGGGATCTCAGACTGAACAAGGCTTACTATATGGATACATGCTAGATCGAGGTAGGTACTAAATACAGTGTGTGCCATTTTCCCCTTGTCTCTAAAAATCCTGTTTTTTTTCCTTGTGACAAACAAAATTTTGTATATTTTAAACTTCACTCATCATGTAAGAGCAATAGATGGGAAAAAAACTTCAAACGATAAATAAAATGTAAGAGCAGTAGACCTGCATCAACAAATATCTTCATATTCATCATGTTGCGGACACGTTGTTCATGAAAAACCAATATACCCTCCATAATGATTACATCAGATCCATTGACCTGCCAACCAATAATAAAATTAATAATAACAGCCTGCCTAAATTTTCATTCTATTCGAATGCAACACCTCCAATCATAATTATCTGAAAATATCTATCAACTCAGGTCCAATAGTGAAGAAACGGTATTAAACTTTAAGATCATTCAGCAATGGTACGAATTTGAAAATTATACCCTTTCTTCTTCTGAATAAAACAAATACAATTTGAGGTATGCTTAGCTTAGATAGATACACAGGCAAGTCTAAGAAGGGTATGAATGATTTCGACCGTTGGCTCTCTAGGAGCACTGTAACTGCAGATAATCTCGCTACTGGCATAATTGAAAAGATTCAATCTGAGAACAAATGAAATTAACATTTAACATCTCACTTTAACTTAACGTGTCAGAAAGAAGAGAACCTGCCGGGATCTGTCGGTAGATCTCTGATGAAGCTTGAAATCATATATTGGAATCTGAACAGACTTTCCAGATTTAAGCTGGCCGAGGGTTTCTACTAGTTGCTCTGTGTCAAATGCATCTACCAAAACATAACAAACGTATAGAATTAGAATTCTAAAAGACTTATTCAACAATCTCAATTAAGTTTCTAGCAACCGTACTAGGATGATCAAAGTTATACTCATGAACGCGTTTCAACTCCTCATTCGTCAACCCGCGGTAGAATGAATCCTACAACAATAACAGATCATCACCCGAGTTATTACTAATGGTAATTAACATGAATTCATTTCTACTCGGTTTCAGATATAGCACAATGCAAATAACACGATTGGCATTACAAAGAAGAAATCAAATGATTCAGTTCATGATTCCACTACGATCCAAATCCGATGGCATCGCAACACAATATTAGAAACAGAGAATCCCAGAGACCTGACAGAGGAGCACAACTCTGTGATCTTGCAGTTGCTGAACGATAATGTCGCACACAGTGGTTTTCCCCGACGCAGTGCCTCCAGCGACACCTGATCCACGTTGACAACGCAAATCGAATCGAAGCACACACAAACAACACGCGCCATTAGATCCTCTCCGGTGAGAAAATGCAGGAAAATTATACGTTCAGATTTTCGTTTTCAAGTGTAAGATCTAATCCATTCGTAAACAGAAGCAATTATATGATAAAGCGAAATGTTAATTCAATCAGAGTATAGAAGAAAATTGAAAGAAAGAAAGAAAGATTGAAACGGTATTTATTTATAAAACAGATTGAAATACAAAACGGTGAATGTAAGAAGAAATAACGTAATACCAATGATGAAAGGTTGATGAGAGGATGTTGGAGAAGAAGACGACGTCGTTGAAGGATGCCAACCTGAGAAATGCGCAGTGGAGACAACGTCTATGACCATATCCATTGGAATGCGTTTCGTTTCAATGATGACTCCACTCTGTCTTTCTCTTCTAACGCTCTTATATACGTATGCTTTTCTCTTCGCACCGCATTATTGCTTTTCTCTATCTCTCTTTTTATTGCTCATATTTCTCATCAAATTACATCTCCTCATATATTTCATAATAATTACCTTAAATTAAAAGGATGGTTTTTTATTCATTGCCCGTACTTACGAAAATTAAATTATTAAATCTTCAAATTTTTAAAGCTAAAAATACTTTTTTGAAAGCTAAAATTTTAACTTATTTGGACGCTTTATCTTTTATGATCCTTTTGTAACCTGATATTCCCTTGCTGTTAGTAAAGATTATATTTAAAAAATATAAAGTTTAACATTTTAAATTATAAATGGATATAAATTAGAATCTTAGTAATTTAGTTTTTCGTCTATAAAGTTTATTATTTCTTTAAATATTTCTTTTTCAGTTTTTTTCTTTTCTTTAACTTTTTAAAGTTGGTCCTCGTTCTTTTTCCTGACCAAAGAATATAAGTGAGATGGTTGCGGAACTAAGAATTATGACTGATCAAAAATTCTTTTATAATAAATTTATTTTTATTTGATTCTATCTAGTATTTTTTCTAAATTATAATGAATGTTTGGAAGTTTTACAAGTTTGAGTTGGGGAAATGATCCCATCAATATTATTATTTTTTTTTTATGTTTTCTAGGTTCTCAAAGTTTTTAAGAGTAGTTTTAAATTCTTTTATATCGTAATTTATGAATTGATATTTGTAAATAAGGATTTGAGTAACTACCTTATATGTATGCATATGTATCCATAGTTACTGTAGTTACCAATAAGCTTGGGTTACTAATAACATGTTAAGATAGAATGTTAAGCAATAAGTATTAAATTAGGGATTTTCTGGATATATATAATTTTTAATGATATTTTTAGTTACATAATAAAAGAATCATATGATGAAGAATTATAAAAAATTTATATACTAAGTTAAGAGTAAGAGTCAATAATATTTAACTAGAAGTAAATATAAAAATCACTCTACTGGAAGAAATTGTCTTGACAATAGTTTAACAACATAGTTTGAATTTGAGTGATATTATGTATTTATGTAAGATTTTGTTCTTGAGTTATAAGATGTAAGAGATTTATGTAAAAAGGATATTGTAAACAAATGTAAGATATTTAATTAAAATAATTAGAAAGTTAGGAAGAGTAAATGCAAGCAATGTAAAACAAAAATTTCACATGTTAAGGTGTAACACGGTTTTGTAGGAAATATATTAAATAAGAAAAGTATACATGTAAGAATAGTAGGAAATATATTAAATAAGAAAAGTATACATGTAAGAATAAAAAGCAGATATTATTCATTTATATACTTTTTTTGTTTTAAAAACGTAGTTACACATTTTGGTGCGTTACATGCAAGCAAATTTTTGGGGTGTATCATCATATTCAGATAAAAGAAAAATCTCAAAAGAGAGAGAGATTCGTAGTTGAATCTTTTTGATAAAAAGTAAAGCTAAAATCGAAAAATAATTTTGTGAGAATATTGGTTAAGGTATGCTCTGTTTGTACTGGCACAGTTTCTTCCCCTTTTAAATCTGTTTATTCAATAAAATAGGGTTTCGTGACCAAATACATATATTCACATGCTAAAAGTAGAGAATCTTCGATATTAGAAGTTGGATTAAATATGGTTCATTATTACGAAAAGAGCAGTGTATTTTCATTAGCATCTTTATAGTGACGGAATTTAGGTAGGATATAAGATCTTAAGTTTTCATTTCAGTAAAAAATTGTATATAAAACAAGGATAGTGTTATGATTTAGATAGGGTTAAAGAACTCTTTTTAATTTCGGTAGATCTTTACATAAAAGAAAGAAAAATAGTGTTACTTTGTACGAAATGTAATTGATGTAAAAATTCCCTTTATTATTAATGTACACATTCCGAAAAACAGAACACTTCTTTTATTTTCGTATTTGGTTTGTATGACATTTTTATGATTGATTTATTTTACTCTTTGTTTATAGATATATTAGATGGACAAAAAAAAGTCACGAGTGTATTTGAATAAATATATTAATTGGAGTTTTATTGAATAAATATGTCTGTATGTATAAGTTATTTTTGTAATTGAAGAGAAAATAGAATCACACTAATAATATATCTTTGAGAATTTGTTGAAATAAAATGACATGTGCCACATACTTTCCGTTTATTTCATAAGAATAGTTCAACATAAACAAAAATAAGTGCTTTTATTATAAAAAAAAGGATTTTTGAGTTAGATTGGGCTAATTTTTTTTTACTAGAGACAATTGTTAAACATAATCTTTTTAGTGTTAAATGTACTCATTCTTCTCCTTTTTGTTAATAACTCTACTTAAATACCTTTGTCTCTTTCATTTGTCACCATTATTACCTATTATTTCCTTTTCTATTGCCTAAAGACAGGTTTTGATGTACATATGCTTGTGATATTTCACCGTCACAAAATATTCTTGAAAATATGATGAGATAGGCGCGTTAAATCGGAAATCTGGTGAATAAGTTCAGTGTATGGTATGTTTAAATTACAAAATCGAGCTTCAACTAAATCAATCTAAATAATCGATAAATTAATTAAACTTTTTTGAATCAGTCTGTTTTCTTTCTCCAACCTTCAATGTATGTGGCCTTGGAAAGGTCATCATCAAATTTCATAATGGGTCACTGTCCACTATATTTATTTTTCACAACTTTTATAAATGGTCTATATACCCAAACAAAACATCTTCATGAGGCCTACAGGTATTTCTAACATGCATTTGCCACTCATTTACACCTACCATTTTTAGCATTTTTGTTGGAGAACACTACAACAACAATATCCTAAACTTATTTTCCTTTCTATTTGACCCCACATGGGGCAGAACCATTTTTCACAAATTTCTAGTTGAGACCTTTTTCATCCCTTCATGGGAATCCCCTTCATTTGTCCTTTATCCTATTTTGCACAATCCTACACTTTTCTTTTTCTTGGTTGGCTTCCTTTACAACAAAGCTTAATTCTTTTAATTGGTAGTAAATTTGGATTCTAAAACCTTCATTACTACAACTTTTAAACTGCATAAACCATGGTGAACAAGGATAATATTTTCTGTTGAGTCACACACATGGCATGGTGGAGGATTATAGGGGTGGCATACCGTCAGTCGTTAAACTTTTTAAATTTTTGCATATAATATTGAAAATTAAATTACGAGGACTGATCCAATTTATTTTTATAACGTATGATTTTAGTAAGTATTAAATATAAAATTAGATATAATAAAGGATAAAAGAATCAGATGAAATGGATATAGGAGAAATTTTTTTATATTTACTCTTCTTACCTATTGAGTTCATTCTCTTTTTATATGAAAACATAAACTTTTCTCTTCAAGATTTGCATTCGAAATTATAATCCTCTTTTCCATTATAAAATGTAAACCGAAGAACAGTGTGAGAATAGTAGAACCTTATCATTTCGAGAGAATAAAGGGTGAAACAAAATTTGGTGAAACAGGTCTTTCTTTTAACCAAGATTATGTTATTCCAAAAAAAAGCAATTTACAAATCCAGGATCTGTATTCATGAACAAAACAATGAATGAATTAAGATTAGACACAATGTACAAAGAAATGAATCAAGCTATAGGTAGTGGCAGAATGAATAAAGAAACCATGATCATTACTTCATCATAACTCTGAACTCTTCAAAGCTAAGCTTGCCATCCCCATTCAAATCAAAGCGAGCAATCATGGCTCTGCACTGATCCATGGATGTGAATTCACCCAACTTCTTGAGCATCCTCTTCAAGGCTTTGGGAGTAATGAAGCCACACCGTTCAGTGTCGTACAACTCAAAAGCTTCCCTCAAATCCTTCACCTTCTCTTCCTCTTCCACGCCCTCCATCATCTCCACCAAATCCTCCAAACAAAGCAACCCATCGCCGTCAGAATCCAACGCCTCAATCACCATCTCAGCCTCTCTCATCGCAACCTCGCCACCCACCATCCCTATTCCCTTCCTCAGCTCACACGCCGATATCTTCCCATCGCCGTCCTCGTCCAAGTGCCTCAGCACTCGCTCGTATTCACCACCCTTCATCATTATCTCTCTCAACAAACAATTAATCACGTGCCCAATTAAGAAAGTTGTGAACTTGTTGTGGTGAAATGTTTGTTGTGCTGTGGGGGGTTTATATAAGTTTTGGATTGTGTAAATGTCGCGTTTATTCTTTGGCAACAGTCTGGGAAGAAGAAGAAGAAAAGAGTGACGTCACTACATATGAAGTTACAAATTTACGCGTAGTCAACGATGGATAAGGAAGACATCAAGGTCAAATAGCCCAGACAAATTGATGGTTATGGTCAAAGGAACAGGGAATTATGTGGTAAAGAACTAATCAAAATTTTGTATACTAAGTTAAGGGTGAGAGTTAATAATACTCAATTACAAATATAATAATCGTTCGTTCTATCATAAGAAATTATTTGAAATAGTGCTAACAACATAATTTAAATTTCAGTGATATATTATGTATTTATGTAAGATTTTAATCTCAACTTACTAGTACTGGTATATCTATATGTAAGAGATTTTTTTAGAGAAGAATAATGTAAAAAATGTAAGATATTTAATTAAAATAATTATAAAGTAAGGAAGAGTAAATGCAAGCAATGTAAAACAAAAATTACGTATGTTAAGGTATAAGCACATAATTAATTCACGGTTTTGTAGGAAATATATTAAATAAGAAAATTATACATGTAAGAATAAAAAACATATATTAGTCATTTATATATATATATTTTTTTAAAAACGTAGTTACTCATTTTGGGGCCGCCCCCAAAAAAAAAAAAAAGAGAGAGAGATATTCGTTGAATCTTCAATATTAGAAGTTGCATTAAATGGTTCATTATATACGAAAAGAGCAGTGTCTTTTCATTAGCATCGTTAGAGTGATGGAATTTAGGTAGGATATAAGATCTTAAGTTTTCCTTTCAGTAAAATATTGTATATAAAACAGGAATAGTGTTATGATTTAGATAGGGTTAAAGAACTCTTTTTAATTTCGGAATATCTTTACATAAAAGAAAGAAAAATAGTGTTACTTTGTACGAAATGTAATTGATGTAAAAATTCCCTATATTATTAATGTATGCATTCCGAAAAAAAAAACAACACTTCCTTTATTTTCGTATTTGGTTTGTATGAAATTTTTATAGTTGATTTATTTTACTCTTTATATATA
>Ga0209489_105833_pt1 | contig 20718 bp, 8 predicted proteins | sample SiratrowhiteBW_FD_187527 | JGI IMG/M metagenome (GOLD analysis project Ga0209489, IMG submission 187527) | Root nodule microbial communities of legume samples collected from California, USA - Siratro white BW (SPAdes) (version 2) | ecosystem: Host-associated > Plants > Roots > Nodule | place: USA...
TTCTCTCTATTATTTTTTTTTTTACATTTGTATCTTTATTGATAATTTTATACCGCGACTTAAAAATATATTAAAATTAAAATAAAAAATTTGTTTAGTGAAATTTGCATTATGTATTGTTATTGTTATAAATTATAAATTATAAAATAAAGTATTCCGTCATATCCAAAACACTAATAAATTAATACTTTTTATTTTAAATATTAGTATATTAATAGCATTTAAATATGTAAATATCATACCAAAGATGGATCAATTAATTAATTTACGGTAAAAAAATTTGCTTAGATAAAAGTTACGGAAATTTTTGGTAATTTGTTTTAAATAACCCATTTTAATACAAATAATGAATAAGTAACGTATTGCAAAAGGCACTAAACCCGATAGATGCTTACAATTTTGTTTGGACGAAGTTTAAGATATTGGTGATAAATAGAATATATTTTCTTAATCAGAAAGTTCAGTATTTTTTATATTAAGAAAAAGATAATATTTTTAAGAAATCAATTGAATATATAATATACGGGTGCATTAAAAAAATTGTGAAAAATAATTGATGTTAAAGATTATAGGAAATAAGTCATTTATTTATGGATCCTAAATTTTATTTATTATTATTGTTATTATTTGAAAGTTAACATATGTAGAAGCAGAGTTTGTCTAGAAGGTGAGGGCACCACTACTTTCTCAATTATTTTTATATTACTAATGTATATTTATATTTAAAAAATAATTATTACGACAGAAATCATTGTGATGTACTTCTCTGTTGAAGATTAAATTATCTAAACAAAATTGTAGAAAAATAATAATAATTATTATAAAGGTAAAATAGAATATGTAAACAAAATACATTTTATAATCATAAAAGTTATATATATATATATATATATATATATATATATAATTATTAAACACCTATCATATTTTATTAAATGAAATTATACAAATGGTTTAGAATATACTTTATGTTTAACCGAATGATATTTAATTACTTCTACTGTATCTTTAGTGCTTAGTGTCTTAATATAATATATTATTATTAACTATCTATCAATGTTATATAACTGGTTAACACTTCATTATTTAATCAAAATATTGTTATAAATAATTATTCATTAATTATAAACGTCCATCACTTTGGTGGGTTTACTTTGGTGTTAAGAAAGGTTTGAGCTTGTCTTTGTGGAACAATCAAGAACCACTCATTCATGCTGCTGCAACATTTATTATAAATTTCAAATTTCAATCATTGGCTTTTAAATTAACTTGTGATAAATAGAATATATCTTCTTAATTAGAAAGTTCAGTATATTTTTATATTAAAAAAATATATAATATTTTTAAGAAATCACATTGAATACATAGTAACAGGGTGCATTAAAAAAGAATTTGGTAGAAAAAAATTTATGAAAGATTATAGGAAAATGGACCCTAAATTTTATTCTATTATTATTATTATTATAAAGTCAACATATATAGAATACGAGTTTATCGAGAAGGTGAGGACACCGCTAATTATTTTTATATTACTAAGTAAAAAACAGATACTCCGTATATTTATATTTAAAAAATAATTATTACGTCACAAATAATTTGTGATGTGGTTTTTGGTTGAAGATTAAATTGTCTAAACAAAATTGTGGAAAAATAATATAATAATAATTATAAAAATAAAATAGAATATATAGACAAAATACATTTTATAATCATACAAGTTATATTATATTGTATATATATATATAATTATTAAACACCTATTATATTTTATTAAATAAAATTATATAAGTGGTTTAAAATATATTTTATGTTTGACGGAATGATATTTAGTTACTTCTAGTGTATCTTTAGTGTCTTAATATAATATATTATTATTAACTATCTATCAATGTTATATAAGTGGTTAACACTTCATTATTTAATCAAAATATTGTTATGAAAGAATTACCCATATCACTTTGGTGTTAAGAAATATTTGAGCTTTGCCTTGGTGAAACAATCAAGAACCACTAGGTTTATTATAAATTTCAATCATTGGCTTTTAAAGTGTCAAAATGAACGAGAATAGTATGAAAAGAAGAATAGAACATGTCAGTTTTGAGTGTAGCATGTCTATGGATCAAAGTACCTGTGACCAAGAAATGAGTGAGACAAAAGAAAAAACTCAAAAACAATGGTGTATGTATGACTATTAGAGACGTTGACAAAACAAAGTCTATTATTTTCCAAACCAGACTTCTTAAAAAGTTTCCACTGTAATAATGAATGACACAGATTAACTGTTTGTTTGAATTTACAAATTTATTATCCATGCACATATAAGAGAGAAGAAAGTTTAACAAATAATTGCACTAAAAATAAAAAGAATTTTAAACTTATAAGTTAAATTTATCACATTATGAAGCCATGGTTTGTAAAGAAATTATAAACAATTGATTATGTTTTTAACATAATTAATTATATATAATAATAAATATTTATTAATATAATTAATTAGATCGATTGCATTTATAAAGATAATGCTTTTATTAATGTATTTTATATTATAATATAATAAAAAAACTTATAATAATGAATAAAATAATTTAATATTTTATTAATGCAAATTTCTACTTTATAAAAAATAATAATTAAAATGAAAATTACTAAATGATAAATAAACTAAAACAATTTAATTAAACATTTTATTAATAAATAAAATAAATGATTAAAATATAAACAATTTAATAATAAATGAAATAAAATTAATTAAATTCAATTTTGAATTTTAAAAATTTATTTTAATATATTATTATTATTTTAAATTATCACATTATTCTATTTTTAGGGTTTAGGATTTAGTCTTAAAATCTTAAACCCTAATTTTTAACTCTAGTTTATATTTTGAATTTTTTTTCTTTTGCATTCAACCATTTTTTAAATTTTATTTTAAAATTTATTTTATAAATATATTAATATTTAAAAATAATTATATAATCAAACTATTTATAAAATTTTCATTAATTTCTATTTTTTTAATTATTTTATTTTAATTTAAAACACTCAATTTTTCGCCTTCTTTCAGCTTAATTTTTTTTTCCTTTTCAACACTATGGAAATCTTTAAGTAAAACTTAATTTATAGGTACTATAAATATTTTATAAGACTAGACAAATAGTTTGCGTTCTATATAGGAGAAATTAACAATTTGGGTACATGAAGATTTACATTGAAAATGCACAAAATTTGTCAAGTGCTAAATTTGATATTTTTAATCTAAAATATTTCTTACATAGTGTTTTATATTTAAATATTCTGATTTTCGAAAGTTGTGTATAGCTATATTGATTATGATGAAAGCACACAACTTAATGATCCTGGGATTAGGATTCCATATCAACATGCACCTAAAAATGCATAAGAGCATATATTTGTAGGACAAAAAAAATTAAAGTCACAGTAAATGTTTAATTCTAATGAATGTCTTAAACGTTTGTTTGTTTCCAAACACACAAGTTGAAGAGATGGAAAAGTGTGAATTTTGAAAATTTAAAAATAAAAAAGTACAAAAAAACAACAAAATGTTTATAATTTAATTTAAAATAAATATTTATACTTTATATGATCGATTACTGAATTTAAAATTTATATTTTTATAATAAAATAAGTAAATTAAAGTAAAAAAAATAAAAATAATACATTAAATAAATTAAATTATTCTAAAACCATTTAAAATTAATTTTTATTTTTATTTTATAAATAACTTTTTAAATTAATATACAAATAAATTATTATACTAAAGCAATCAAATTTTCTACATTGTTTTCAAATCTATTTACTTTTTCTCAATTCAAACAATTTTACTTTTGGCTCTTTTTTTCTTATTTCCATCATTTATTTCACTTTTTTAATTTTTTTCACAAAAATGAATACGATCTAAAACGTCTTTATTTTAGAGAGGGATCAAACTATATATATCACTTTTAACGAGTGATTTCAAATATTAACAAAGAAAGTTTAACTACATTTTCTTTTATGGTTGATTTTTGTATTTTAAAGTTTTTGGATTTTGATGTTTTTGATAAGTTTGAATGATATAAACTATCGTTCTACTTGATATGATTATCTAAAGAAGATTTGGAGAAGGGTCTCTCCATACCTAGTTTAAATATGTGTAGGTTTAAATATGTGTAGGTTGATTTCTTGAATGAAACTAAAGTTAAGTTGTACTTTTGTGTGTTCTTGAAAAAAATAAAGTCTTTGGTCAAGTTTTAGAATAATAAGGATAAATTGTGAATCATGACTATAGGTTGGATTAAGCTACGAATTGATGGAGGAAGAGGATGCAAAGAATTCTTGAATTATTATAGATTAGGTTTGATGTGATTTTGACAATGGTATGAGTTTATTTAGACATGGTTCTTGTTTCTTGGTAGGTTACATTGTTGGCTAAATGATATTTTGTGAGATGGGGTTGTGTACACTGCAATATTCTTCAAAGAAAAAGAAAGGAAAACAATAGTATTTCACTAATTCAAAATATTTCATTAACGACGTTTAAAAAGTGATCGTCATAAAAAAGACGTGATGACATTTTTTGTAATAAACATGAATTTTTTAATGATGAGTGGGTTAAGACCGTCATCAAAACTGCAAAGTGACTATGAGTGAGAGAAATACTATAGTAAAAAATTGAAAAACAAGAAAATAATGACGATTATAATGAATCATCATTAAAAGCGTCATAAATAATAATAGTTACAGTCAAACCATCGTTAAAAGTGCAATAAACAATAAGCTTAATCACACTTAAAAGTCGTCAATGGTTGCAAGTGAACTATCATTAAAAGTCGGCATCAATTATGGTTACGATTGAATCGTCGCTAAAAGTCTCCTCATAGTGTAAACTTGCATATTCATTATTTCTCTACCTTCTTTCTCTATGTCAATTTCTGACCAAATCCGTTTGACCACTTTGCAACTTGTGTGACCCACAACCATGACCTCCCCGAGCTGACCAACATATAGCTTGCGTGACCCACCGTTATGACACCCCACACTACTCTGCTCATTAGGACACCCCACACTACTCTGCTTGTTATGACACCCCACCCTATCCCGCAAATCTATGACTATGCAACCCCATCACCTAACAGGAATATCATATTAACCATATGTTATGTAAATAAAGAATTGAACAGAAATGAACGAAAAAAAAAACAAAGGATATGAGAGTGAAAATATATATCTTTTCTTATTCTCTTGATGAAAGAAAATACTATATATACGAAGTACATGGAATAAGAGGATCATAACATAATAGTTATTCTAACATAATTGTTGATAATACTTACATAATAATTTTTTATTATTCGTTAATATACTCTAACAAAATCACTAATGATTCTCACATAATAATTATTTATCATTTATTACCACTCTCTACCCTTTCCTCACGACCGAATGATCCCGCCATCCTGCCTAGGTCTGCTCCACTGCTCGACCACTCGACTAGTTGTTTCACCATTGAGCAACATGCTATGCATTCTAGGTGAAAGTCAGTTTTTGTAAAATCCTATTTATTTTGTATTATAATTAATATTTATATAAATTTAGAATTTTGAAATCATTATTAAACTAATGTATATGGCTATATTGATTATCAACACAAGACTTTTTTATGTTTTATGCCTTTGAGAGAGTAAAACTGATGCAAATTAAATTCAAGTCCTTGATCAGACCTAATGCATTTGACAATAGTAGAAAATTTAGTTTCAACCAAAGTAATGAAAAATTTAATGCAGCCTTGTACTTCTGATATAGTTTTGAAAAGAAAAAATCCAAGTATGCTTAGAAAATCATCCACAACAGTAAAAAAAAATCTATATCCATCCACATAAGTAATGGCTAATGGTCCCCAAACATCCATATGTAACAAATAAAAAATTTTATTACTTGAAGAAGTGCTTAAAGAAAATGGAAGTCTTTTCTGTTTAGCAAGTGGACATATTCGACAAAAATCATCACATGTTTTGCTAGAAATGTAATCAAACTTTGTTGATAATACAAATAGTTTGCCCTTAGACAATTGACCTATTTTAAAATACCAATCATCCACTTTATTAATAGACATATAATTTATTAAAATTAAATTTGGGGAAAAATGTTTTCCCGGTCCCTTAGGATTTTCAAGAACATAGATTTTGTGGTGCATCTTAGCAAAATCAATCATCCTCATAGTGTGATTGTCCTGTATTTCATATATTTGATCAGTAAACCTAATGGAACAATCATACTTTATGACTAGTTGAGATACATAAATGAGATTGAAGTTAAATCCTACTATGTATAGTACATCATGCAACATAAATGTAGTAGAAAATAGGATAGTGCCTTTAATGTTTACATAAACTGTAGTTCCATTAGGTAACTTGATTGAAATATCAGGAATAATTCTCTATGTAGCAAAATTCTCCAGAGATGAACTAATATGACGAGTGACACCTGAATCTAAGGTCTAAAGGACAGATTTTGGTAGTGATCTTAGATTGCAGATGATACCTGTGGATGTATTGGAAATGTTATGATGTTTAGTGCTAGGGGTTGCAACTAATTGAGATTCTGAAGAAGAGTCAAGAGAGAGTTATACTGTTGTTTAGTCAAACTAAAGCTAGAAGACTACTAAGATTCTTTTTGGTTTTGTGTCTCACTCTCATTTGTCTTTTTAACTGTAGTAACATTGTTAACAAAGAATTTTCTCCTTTTGTAGTTTGGTAGAAAACCATGTTATGTTATGAAAATAAAGAAATGAACAGAAATAAACGAAAAAGAAAGGATATAAGAGTGAAAATATATCTCTTTTCTTATTCTCTTGATGAAGAAAAATACTCTATATATGAAATAAGAGGATCATAATAGAATAGTTCCTCTAACATAATTGTTAATAATTCTCATATAATAATTATTTATCATTTATTACCACTCTCCACCCCTGCCTCGCGATCGAATGACCTTGTCACCTTGTTTAGGTTTGCTCTACTGCTAAACCACTCGATTGGTTGTTTCACCATTGAGCAACATGCTATGCATTCTAGGTGAAAGTCACTTTTTGTAAAATCTTATTTATTTTGTATTATATTTAATTAATATTTATATAAATTTAGAATTTCAAAATTATTAAACGTATTGGTATTAAGTCTGAAAATGTATAACTGTCGATATATTTTCCATGTAGTCGAAGTTACCAAACTTCAAGTCAGCACCACAGCTACCATGACTTTGCCGAAATAATTTTACTTTGGACAATGATGAAGAAAAATCAGCCCGAGAAAACTCTAAATGAAGGAGGAACTAACTTTCAAATAAAATGCCAAGGGATAAAACAGTTATTTTAAAAGTTATTGGTGTACAATTAGTAATTAGGATTGTGGATGAAGGAAATCCTTACAGATTTTGGTTTGCTACTATCGATGGGGCCCAAAACAGTGAAGTAGAGGGTATAAAAGCCCAAACTCTGCAAAACCCTATCTTTCTTCGTCGTTACCGAGTTTACCCTTGTGTATTTATAGTTTCCAAAGGCACGCAGCGAGTTAGGCGCGGCGGGATCAGAAGGAGCTTGCAGAATGAAGGTGTTCTCACCAAAACCCTAATTGCTTCTGTTTTTGAATTCTTCCGTCTCTTCTTCTCTTTCTAACATGGGCAATTTTTTCTACAGTTTAACATTGCAAATCCAACCACTGGATGTCAGAAGAAGCTGGAAATCGATGACGACCAGAAGCTGTAATCTTTCTGCTTTCTTTTTGATGTTTCAGTTATCTTACTCTTCTATTCCGTTTTGCATCTTCTGCTTAGAGTAATGTTGCTTTGTGCCCTTATGTTTGCGACTAATATTGATTACCGTCTCGAATTCGCTCAAGTTTTTTTTTTTTTTTTTTTTTTTTTTTTTTTTTTTTTTTTTTTTTTTTTTTTTTTTTTTTTTTTTTTTTTCTTTTTTTTTTTTTTTTTTTTTTTTTTTTGGTAGTTTAATCGTTTCTTTCTTTAGGTTGTTTTTTTTAGCTTTATAATTAACCTTTCTCATGATTGTAGTCTAAATTTTTATTTCTTGCATTGCATCCATGCATAGTGAAGGGTTAATTAGGGTTAAATAACTTGATATTTGTTGTTGGGATTTGACGTTAGCTACTGGTCTTTGTAAGTTGATATGGGTGTTCATTTTTATGTTAGTTTCGTTTGGGTACCTTTAATGTCTCTTGTTTATTAAGTGTTTTTTCTGTTTTGTATTGCAGTCGAGCATTTTGGGACAAGAGGATCTCCCAGGAGGTCCTTGGTGATGCCCTGGGCGAGGTATGTTCATTTTGATTGTTTTTGTTGTTTCTTTTAGTGTTAAAGAGTTATCTATTAACCGCTATAATTTTGTTACTGAAGGAGTTCAAAGGCTATGTTTTTAAAATCACTGGTGGGTGTGACAAACAAGGCTTCCCAATGAAGCAGGGTGTGCTGACCCCTGGTCGTGTCCGACTCTTGCTCCATAGGGGTAAGATTCTTCTATAGCTTCAGTCTGTTGTTTTGGTTTATAAGCAAATCATAATCACTGTTGATTGATGTTGGAAGCATTTATATGACTGCCATGTTCAACATTTGGATGTTGTGGTGAAAATTTTAGAACGGATTCCTGTTTTTCTCTACCTGCTTATTCTTTTTTTCTTTGTATTTTTACGCGGTGTGTCTTATTATGTGTTGTTGTTGACTGAGGACACTTAATCACTTGATTGTCATAATGTTCATTTGCAGACTTGATAATTTTGTTTGCATTTGAACAGGAACTCCATGTTTCCGTGGATATGGGAGGCGCAATGGAGAGCGTAGAAGGAAGTCTGTTAGAGGATGCATTGTTAGCCCTGACCTCTCTGTTTTGAACTTGGTTATTGTGAAGAAGGGTGACAATGATTTGCCTGGTCTCACTGATGTTGAGAAGCCAAGGATGAGGGGTCCGAAGAGAGCATCAAAAATTCGAAAGCTGTTCAACCTGTCCAAGGATGATGATGTGAGAAAGTATGTAAACACATACCGTCGAACCTTTACAACTAAAGCTGGTAAGTTTTTGGTGTCCACAAATTTTCTATCGGTTTCTGTATGCTGGGCGGACTGAGAAAAAATGTAAATGAATGATCATATTAAGTAACCTATGCAGTGTATAGAGCATCAACTCTATAGTTCCTAGTCTGAATTTATTCACATATTCTATTGATATTCTAATCAAATAACTAGTAGTTTTATCTTTCAGTGAAAGCAGAACTTAACTTTAGCTGATAGTGTGACTTAACCTCTACATTTTTAAAATGTTATATTAAAAAACGATCTCCGTGTGCATTTCCGAATATGAAACCAAGTAATGAATGTTTATGATGGGGTCTGATATTTGAATAAAAGAATTGTTTTACTCGTTTACTCAACATTGAAATCCAATTATTTATTGAAAATGTTTTGTATATGTGATTTAATCTGTAATGGATAATTGGACACAGGGAAAAAAGTGAGCAAAGCTCCAAAGATTCAACGATTGGTCACTCCTTTGACTCTCCAAAGGAAGCGAGCAAGGATTGCTGACAAGAAGAAAAGAATTGCTAAGGCAAAATCAGAAGCAGCAGAGTATCAGAAGCTCCTTGCTTCCAGATTGAAGGAGCAGAGAGAACGCCGGAGTGAAAGCTTGGCCAAGCGTAGATCCAAACTTTCTAGTGCTACCAAAGCCACCGTTACTGCATAGGCTTCGTGAGATCTGGTGAGGTTTAAACTTCACTTCAGTTTTTGGTAGTCTCGGTTGCGGGTGTTTATGATAAACATTTATGGTTTTGCAATTTAAATACATTGAGTTCATTTGAGTAATTTTCGATGATTTTTGTTAGAGTTCAATCGAATGGAATGATTTTTTGCCTAGTTGGAACTTTTATATATTTCATGTGTTGGCATCTATAAAAAGATAACATTTCGTTTTATGCAACGCCGCGATTACGATTAACACGAGCAAGCGTTTTTTAAGCTTGAGCAAAATTTATCTGTTTCGCCCAAAATTGCATAAATCGACAGGTAGATCACATGGTCTCAATGAAATATTGTGAACTAGTTAAATTTATTGCGCTCATTACGGTAGGTTTATTTAGGACTGGTTCTAGCATGTTGCACAAGGGCGTATTCATGAGTTAAAAATTGACTCAACCTAATTCAAATATTTCATTGAGATATTCTTGGAAGAATGATAGTGATTTGAAAGTCCTTATAACTTTGCAGTAGTAGAAGCTCTGACAAATTACTCTTTTCTTAGTTTGAGTTTACTCCTTGAAACTTGGGTGGATTTATATGTAAGAGAGGATAATATACTTTATACAACAAATAATTGTTAAAAGTGTTATTTATGCCTTAGTAATCACTTAGTGTTATGTTGATAAGTGTTTTGTTTTCCTCAATTTTGTATGCTTTAGTTATAACCCTTCAAAATATTCAGAAAATGTTGAGTACTGATTGCGGACGAAGCATCACTGCGGAAAATGAAAAAGTATCTTGATAGAGAGATGGAGGCTTCATGATTGGAGCGTGCATTTTTCTGTTCCTCATACAAAATAGGAATTGGATCATTTATCCTACTATACCATTATGTATCATTGAATCTCCGAATAAAAAAAATTAAAACTTAAATTAAACTCTATTTTATAAATAGATATTTTTAAATTAAAAATTATTATAAATACAGGATCATGTTTTTAGAAGTATTTTTATTATTAATATAAAGTAATTCAAAAATTTATATCTTTAATTGAAACGAAAACAGGTTGATATCAACTTCGGATCAAATTTGACTGATAGGCAAGTGCAAATTATTATCATTATTATTATTTAATTAAACAAGCCTGAAAGAGTTCGAGTGTATGATTGATATACAACATTTAATGCACACTAGATTCAGTATAATTTTTATATTTAAAGTGAAAAGAAAATCCACAGTTTGAGCGAGACCTTCAATAGAGAATGCTTCAGTTTCAGCGGAGACCTTTAATAAAGAATGCTTCAGTTTCAGCGGATGTTTAGTTGAATCAAGTTCACCTAATTTGAGAGAGAGGATGAATTAAAAAAGATTTAAAGAATAAAAAAACTTTAAAAGAATGAAATTAAAAATTATAAAATAATTTTTATAAATGAAATGGAAATTATCAAATAGTGAATGATGATTTTAAAAATTAAAAAACATCCTTTTAAATAGGTATAGGATGGAGTTTGTCACGTGTACTGTAATATAAATAGGTATAAATTATAAACACGAAACAATTATTAACATTAATATATATTTATTAATATATATATATATATATATATATATATTATATGAAAATTAAACTGATTTATACTTCTTCTAATTTAACTATAATTTTTTAAATAATTTATTTCAATAATTATATATGTTTTAACATTTATAATACTTTACTTTTTTCCAAAACAGTTATAATATAATTAATTTCCCTTCAATCTACCTATACTCAATACAATCTATCTATTCATAATTATATTATTAATATATAATAATTAAATCAATAAAATCAATTTAATCTAATTCATTTTAATTCTATATTTTTTATATTAAAATCAATTTAATCCAATTCATTTCAATTTTTTATCATCTTATTCTACAAGAGTCAATTAGTAATTTCAAAAATATATCAATTAAAAAAATAAAAACAAATCTATAATATTTATCAAATCATTTCTCTCAAATCCATTCAAATCTTACCATCTATCCATTAATTCAAATAATCCTATTATTCATATACAATGTACTCAAATTCCTTCAAATCTATTGACTTAAATTCACTCTCATCCACACACGGAAAAGTAGGCTTAAGGTTGTAGTTTTATATTACCAGTAGGTTGACACAGTTTGACCAATGGCACAATACCAAATTGATAACATAGCGTTAGATGATTAGGATGGACCTATTATTCATAAAGGTCTGCTATAAGGCATCTCCCATGCTGGATAGTTCCATAACTCTAAAATCTGGGTTCTACAAAACCTTTCTATTGAAACACGATTATAGATTACAAAAGTAAAAAAAAAAATAGCTTTTCTATTATAAAAATTTTTTTCAACCAAATATAAAAAATTATCAAAATGTATTTCATTACGTTAAAACAAGTTACAATTTTTTTAAATAATATAATTAAATAAAATCCACAAATAATTTTGGAAATGGGAAGTCATTTGATAGGTTAAGTAAAGATGCTTGCCAGTTCTAGGGTATGAATCATAGAAGAGAATTAAAAAGAAAATATAGAACTCATAAATAAGTTGGTTTTGGTGAACATGAAAAAATAAGACAAAATTATACACCCAGAACACTCCCCTCTTTTAAAACATTCTCAAACCTACTAGTATAAGTGCCATGCATGATGAACAACCGTGTTACATTGGAGGAAAAAACTGCGGCAAATTTCACCTGAAATCACCCAAGGAATCGTATCTAGATCTAAAGAATTAAAGCTTAGCATTGATAACTCAGGCCATTTTTTGCCCAACTATAAATATAATTAAGTAAAAAGCTATGCCCCTAGCTTACAAATCCAAGACTGTTAGTGACAACAAAACACTGTCAATCACCAGAGCAAGGAATTGAGTGCATATAACATTATACAATTAACATCAAAAGCAACAAGAGCAGTCAAATGGGCAGAGAGGGGTATTTCCAGCATCTGCGTTATTAATACCTAACTCATCTTCAGTGTAGATGGTGAACCCGTCCTCGGTTTTCCTTTTTGGTCGAGAAGGTCGGTCTGCAAACTCACCATTGTCTGATCCATCTGTTTTCCTCTTCACATTCTTCTTCCTCTTCTTCTTTGTTTTATCAGTACTCTTCTTTACTTCGTCAGATTTTCCAGTCTTTTTCATTTCAGACTTCTTCCTCTTTTTTCCAGCAAATATTTCATCAATTTCATTACATGCTTTTTTTGGTGTAGAAGAGGGTTTCTCCTCTGTCGCAATAGTATTCTCCTGCAACTGAATTGGTGTTGTTTTAGAACTCTTCTTCGTCATTGAAATGAAAATGAATCTGCATATCACGTTACAATCTTTGTGAGACTGAAGATTCAACAAACATTAAGAAGAAAAACAAATGAAGAAAGAAGATTAAGACCAGCTAGGCGAAGATTTAGAACCACAGTTGCTAGGGCCAGCATTTTTTCATTTAAGATTAGATTCTCATTTTGGATATTCATAAAATAGAAAAGGATGAATAAATACAATTTTATGTCATCAGAAGGAAAAATGTAATACAAAAGAGGAAAAATACAGACCCAACTAAAACTTTAATATCAGATTATAAAACTAAAGAAGCAAATAGAATAAAAAACAATAAAAGAAAAAGTAAAGAATGAAAATTAAGAAAAACTATTTGTTCTCCTAAAGGTCACTAATAATTTTGATCCAAAATCACTACTTGACAGAAATATAACTTCAGTCAATATCCATATTGCTACATTTTCCAATTAAATTAAGGGCTAATGGCTTTATCCGAAGCTCTGATAACCGATTACCCCTTAATTTAATTGGCCAAAGAGCAGCAATCAGAATTTATGCAAGATGGCACTAGAGATTAACATAATCAGTAGCAGCTATTCCATTCAAACCAAACCAAAGTTGTAAACGGCATCTCAGATTGGGAGTGTATAAAATTCCCAGCTGTTTCCTTTTCCTAATATGTCAAGAAACAAATGAATTTTAAAATTAGAATGAACTCTGAGTTCAATTGCTGTCAGAGGCAGTATAATTAGACTGAATCCGGGCATCCATTGGCGAAGCTAAAACAGGTATTTTATTCTTGCCATAACACAAAACTACCATGTAACTAAAAACCAGTGATCACTACCTACAGATAAATTTGCACAAACGTGATAAAACAAAGAAACGCTGTATTTTTACGAAATCAGAAAGTGCTATATAAAATCTCAGAGGAAAAAAAGAGGGGTAACGATTATACCAGTGCGCGAGCAAGGGGAACCCGATGATTGTTAACAAGTTAGCTTTGGTATTTCATTCTTTTGAAACCCTACTAAGCGAGATACGCTATAATAAAAAATATCAATGTTTGAAGCTAAAATCTCTGATTTTTTTAGGCAGATAAAAGAAGAAGCAATGTTGTTTAAAATCATTAAAATACCAATTCAAATTTACTATCCAAAACAGGAAGTTTAATCTCAAACACAAAATAAGTTCAACAGACAACATCATACATAGCAATCAGAGCTACTCAGTGAAGTTGGGAAGGGAGCTGGAGGACCAACCTGTTGCCACGACGAACACGACTTGAGAATGCGGGGAGGGCGACGTTCACACCGGCGACGAGCGCAGCTGCGAAACTGCGTCTTCGCGGTACTGGCGGCGGCAGAACCGACGGCTGCGGCACGTGGGCGTGGAGCGTGTGGTGTGGGATATGAGAAGGATGATATGAGAGTGAGAAGAGTTGGGTTAGGGTTAGGAAATTAGGGGAAACATGAATGGGCCAATAGCTCCATGAATCCTTTCTTTTAATTTTTTGGTTTTTACTTCTTGCACCCCCAATTTTGAATCTACACCTTACAATTACGTGAAATGGCTAAATTGTCTCCTTCCTGCACTTCACCGTTGTTGCACTATCATCACTACAGAAGAAGGAGATGAGAACGTCGCAATTATAAGAAAAGCGAAAAAATTATCGTTCTAAACAACTTTTTTCCAAAATACATGAATTGTGTTCTTAAATAAATAAATTTTAATTTACATCTAACATGTTTTGAACTCCACGATAAACTTACTTTTACTCAAATTTGTAGATATATTTATTCAAAAGTCAATTATGACTACTCAACACTTGGAATAACCTACCGATAACACATCACCTAAAATTATACTATTCTAAATTCATAAGTATATTTATCCAACTTAACACTAATAAAGAATTTTCAATGTATCTGAATCAAAAATTCTCAAATTTAACTTAACTCTCCTTATCTTAGTGTTAAAATACATAAAATTTATAATAAAATTTGTTCTTATATTTATGAAACTCCAACCTATAAAATCAACTTCTAAAATTATTAAGATTACTAAGAAGTTATTATCCCTAAACTGATTCAAGAAGACGCACTAGTAAAAAAATGACCTTTATCGTCGGGTCCCAAACCAACATTGATCCAGGAGACGTTGAAAATGATGTCGGTTAAACAACCAACGTGGTAAAGATCCTCACCATGTCGGTTAAGACCAAGGAACCGACGTGGTGCTTCACCCTATTACGTCGGTTGGAAGCCTCACAACCGACGTCATAGGGCTGTTTTTAAAAAAAAATGAGAAAAAAAAAACTTCAGAATTTTCCAGAATTTCTTTGATAAATCTCCAATACATACAAAGAAAAACCACAACAATTTCCAGAAATTTTTAACCAGTATAAATAGATGAAATAGTAAGCTAAAATCTAAAAAAATGAAAAAAATACAAAAAAAATAAAAAAAACAGGGTAAACAATGGAATTTTGGAAAAAAAAATTCTGAATTCCCTTTGGGGATGGTTGAGGAGCTTCGTTATGCAATTTTGAGAAACTTTCATTTTTGGAGCGTCTCAATGCGAGCTTTTTATCAAAAGTTATGACCATTTGAAGTTTTTTCGTCCAAAAATTTTGAAACCCTAAATCTATGATACAAACATCCAAAAAGCATTTCAAACATACAAAGATAAGAAAACATACCTCTAGTAGATAGTGAGAGCAAAACCAGTGAACAGAAATCGACCCAAACAAAATCTACCAAAACCAAAAAATTACAAAATTGGAGTGAATGAAACCATACAAGACAATGAGAGATGGGGGAGAACAACACGCGAGGGAGAACACCACGTACCAGCGAGAACATGAGCAAGAACGTGAGACAGAATGCAAGAACGAGTGAGAGAGAAAATGACAACATGAGCGAGAGAGAATTGTGAAGAAGCTGCGCGCACAGGAGTGAAAATGAGAGAGGGAGGCAAAGTGTAAAAGTAAAAACAGTGTAGCTAAGAAGCACCACGACGGTTCTGGGCTTCTAACCGACGTGGTGCAAACCCTAATTTTCCCCAAAATTTTACTGCGTGCACTACGTCGGTTTCTAATACCCAACCGACGTAGTGAGCAAAAATCCCACATCGGTTATGGCCCCTAACTGATGTGGGAGTTACGCGCCTCTTTAAAAATTTAAAAATTTGATTTTTTTTCTTTTTTATAAATAGATCAATGACGGTTGTTTACTTGAACAAACGTGGTTAGGTTCATTTATTTACAAAAATGTCATCGCGTTTTTGATAACGTCGTTTGCAGATTTAACCATCTTAATAAGGAGACGTTAAAGCCTAGTTTTCTACTAGTAAGGAAATACAAAATTCTCACATCTTAAGAAAAAAGAAGAAGGAACAAAGAGATGAATCCAATTATAAAAAAATTAAGAATTCATCATCAAAATTTTAATCAGTCTATATCTATTTTCAGATATTGCCTCAAGTGTTATCTAATTGTGAGAAGAGTAGACATTCTCTAGAAATTTAAAAATACTATATAGTTTATAGTTTTATATTACCTCAAATGTGTTAGCTAATTGTGAAAAGAGTATAGATACTTTAGAAATTTAAAAATACTATATAGTTTATAGTTTTATAGAGTATAACAATGAAAAAAGAAACATTTTAAATCATTTTATAGTTTTTTCACATTTTCATTCTTCTTTTAATTTGAACTTTGTTCTTTAAATTCAAATCAATTAGATCGCATAAATAATACTAATTGCAACAATTTTTGCGACATATTTTGGATATAACGATGATCTCAGACAAGTGATGAAAAAGTGTTGAAGATTTCGTATTATATAAAGATATGACCAAATTAAAAAAACATAAGTGGATAGAAACCTTACCTTACAAAATTGATTCTGTGAGGATGAGTTAGACATTAACCTCACTTTAAGATGATATCAAAGCTTATCAAGGATCCATCTTAGTGATATTAGTTGGACCTACTATCAGGTCTTCATCGACTCCTCCCAAGCTCAATGTCTTAGACGTGAGGAAGTGTATTAGAAATCCTACATTGGCTAAAGATATGGTCAAATTAAGAAGGTATCAAGGCTTATCATGGTGAGATTTTTTAGACTATCATTTCTTATAAAAAATAAAGAGATGAACAAAGATGAACGAAAATGAACATAAGATATGAGAATGAAAATATTCTCTCTATTTTTTTATATTTGATCAAAAGTAGAGAATTAAATATATACAAGTACTCTACCCATTCTAGGTATAGTTAAATAAAGAAAACAAAATAAAATGATTACAATCTGATAATCACATAAAAACAAATAAATAGAATTGATGGTAATTTGATTTTATCATAAAGACAAAATCACATAATTGATATTAGTTTCCTTCTAAAAACCTTGTATCCATATCCTCTGAAATCGTTCATTTTCTATTTCCAGGTTGAATGTCCTCAATGTGAGAGGGTGTATTGGATATTGCACATCGACTAGAGATATGACATATATATATATATTGGATGCAAACCTTATCTTTTAAGTCCACTTTTATAATATGCATGGTTTTATATTTGTCTTTTATGTCAATGCTTTTCTGAACATGCTAAACTTTTTGTTGACAACTTTCATTGTTATTCTCCATGTGCATTTAACTTTTGCATATTCTTTTGTGCCTCTAACATCATTATATTAAGCATACAACTCATAAGCGTGGTTAACTTTTGCCTATTGTTGAAGAATTCTCTTATCTTTGTATATTGAGTTTATTGTTTGATGAAACATGTGTCTAATCTTTGTGTGTATGTGTTGAGTAATTGTTTGAACTTCATCTATTTTTCACACTCTTACATGTAATATTTCTTTGGAAATTTCGTTTGTATTCTTTATTTATCTAGTATTAGATTTAGGGTTTACTTATTATTATATCATCAAAACCATTAGTTTCTTGGACAAAAATATCAAATTTACACTTGTATATATGAATTTTCGTATATACCTTAACCGTTCTCTTAAGCACTCAAGGATTTTGCACACATAACTTTTCTTTCTAAAGTAAAAGTATTTACAAAATAATTTATGATACTTCTTATGCAATACATAAAAGAGGGGAAAGGGATCAAGCACTTCCCTCTTGTATATGTAACACAAATTTTATCCTGTTATTCATAGCTAATTTTCTACTCAAACAAAGGGTTTATTATATAAAAAATGTTATTTATTTTCTTTAAAAAGTTTTCTAACTATGTAAAGCTCTTCTTTGCTTGTTTTTTTTCATCTAGATCCATAATTTATAAGTATTTCCTTTCTATCTATGAACATATTAAGATAATCAATCATAGTATTTCTTCATTGGTTAAAGTATACACTCATATAATTATCGTATACAAGCACCTTAATCGTAACCAAACTACTTTTATAAACCATGAATACAAGAGATATAATGATTTTTAGTGATTTTTAGCGAGTGACCTTCAGAGTGGAATCTTTTGCTATTTGTTTTTCTTCAAAAGGTGTGCTACAAGTATATCAAATAATATAAAAATAGTTGACATGATAGAGAACTTAAACCTACAAAAATTATAAATTTGAGATAATATTATATTTATTTCACAATGAAAAACCAATAAATATGAATATTATTATGAGAATAAGAAATATTTTTTCTTTAATCAAATCTTCAAATTGATGGATGTTTCATTGTTTAAAGTTAGCTAAATCTTTGGTCGTTAAAATAAATACTAACATTATTATTGGAAAGAAAGAAATTAATAAATATAAATATTGTTAAGATTTATGAAGTGATAGTTGTTAATTATAGGTTAGATTTAGGAAGATTTGGTTGATTTTTGTTTAATTCTGTTTTAGTTTGAGATTTTATTTGGCTAATTTGGTTTTAATTTGAGGTTTGTTAGATATTTTGTTTTTTAATTAGTTTTATGTTGCAAAAAAGAGCGGATTTTGTGGAAAATTAGTTTCAACTAAAAGAAGAAAGAGAATGGGTGCAGAATTAAAGAAAAAGGAGCGTAAGCGACTTTTCGCTGGAGCGAGGGAGATAGCCTGGGCTAAAATCCACTTAAAGTTGTTACTATTTTCAAGGGCAGCAGTAGAGCGCAAATCATGAGATAACGGCTCAAAGTAACCAACTCAAATGGTGAACATTATAAAAGGAGGATAGGGTAACAAAAAGGATCATCCATCACCTACCATATCTCATTTGTGGGAACGCTCTCTTAGCCGTTGTGATCAAGATCTTTCTTTTCTTCTTGTATTTTCATGGCTACCATGAGTAGCTAATTTTCTTCTTCTTGGGATTGAATGTAATTTCTCCACTTCAAATGTACTCTTGATATTTATTTGATATTGTTTTATTCAATTTATCTTTGTTTAACGTTTTATATTAAATTCTCATACTTTAAATTTCTCTTTGTGACTGAAAAGCACTTTTTGGAATTAGAACCAAACCTTAATGCATTACATTTATAAGTTCAGGACTGAATTATAGAGTAATGAATGCATATAGCAACTGATCTTAATGCTAATTAAATTATTTTAATAACTAGACATAGAAGTTAGAAAATTTAGTTTATAAAATTCAATGCTAGAGAAATCAGGTTGAAAAGACTTTTATTTGAGCAGATTGATAATTGAAAAAGACAATATTGAATTCAGTTAAGAGTATATGAGAATGGAGAATATTATTATTCAATCCCAAGGTTGTTATTATTATTGATTTTTCCTCTTTATTACTAATTGCGTTTCAAGCTACTTTTTATATTCAGTTACCACAACAAATCATTATTGTTTAATTTTGTTCATAATACAATTGATATTGAGTCAATCTATAATTTCCGTTCCCTGAGGATACGATACTCTCTTACTCATTATATTACTTGTAGACCCAGTCTGGAAAATATTTAACATGAAGCAAATTGTGCTTTGAATATTTATCCTTTTCATATAAAAAAACATTTCAAAACTATTTGTTATACATCGATTATTGTATTGAGAAACTTTTTAAAGCTTAGTGAAACGAATATATATATTTTATTTAAACTTTATATTTGGAATCGTGTTGAACATGAAAGAAAATAAATAAAAATGAATAAGTATATTAAAAATATGAGAAGGATTGCATCTATTATCAATTTATAATTTCAACCTAAAAGATTTCTAAATTTCAATTCTTGTCTTGCTTGAGTTATTGTAAAATAAATTAATGAGTTATTTAAATTTCTATTTTATTAAAATAAAAAATACAATGTATTTTTTTTATCTTAGTCTGTGGTATTTATTTTTCTTCATTCTAACATCATTCTGATCCAAATGTTGATTTTTTTTTTCAACTACACTAAACTATAATAAATTCTTAGATTAATTTCCCAACTGCTCATTAAAATACATGCTAACGTAATATTCTAAACTAATATAGGCTAATATTAATGATTTAATTCAATTTGACTTTTATTTAAGTTTGGGATATATTTCGCTCAGTATTGTAATATATGATCTTTAAATATATTTTTGGTTACTATAAAAACTAGTTATTTTATTCAACAATTAAATGCTTTTATGCTGAGATTAAACCAAAATAATGCTTAAAAACAAATAATCATACTTTCAGAAAGGATATAATTAAGTAAAAAAAAAAAAGAATTAGATAAAAGAAAA
>Ga0209489_105834_pt1 | contig 20713 bp, 10 predicted proteins | sample SiratrowhiteBW_FD_187527 | JGI IMG/M metagenome (GOLD analysis project Ga0209489, IMG submission 187527) | Root nodule microbial communities of legume samples collected from California, USA - Siratro white BW (SPAdes) (version 2) | ecosystem: Host-associated > Plants > Roots > Nodule | place...
CTTTATTGGGCTAGATTTATACTCGAATTCTTTATACCTCTCAATGATAATATTTGAATTGAACTCTTTATTCTTAAAATGATTTTTATTTCTATCATACACTTTATATATATATATATATATATAAATATTACACTGAATAATTTTTATTAAGTGACTAAAACCTTTCATTTAACGTGGATGTTACTTATTCAAATCAATAAGTTTTATTTATATCATTATGACACTGCCTTTAAATAACTATTAACCTTTTTAAATGATTAATTAAGTTTTATTAAAATAAGTAAATTGCATTAATACACCCTACGATTTTCTCAAATTACATCAAAATTTAAAATTCACAGAAACCTCTCTTCTGTCTTTTAAAAAGCATTAACTTATTTTTTTTTTCACATTGTACTTACCTTCCTTTAAAATTTAAAAAATTCCTCCTGTACCCCTAATAAAGATTTGTTAGTAAATCACTAAAATGGTAAAAAAAAAAGTAAAATTTAATTTAAAAAAAAGAATACATTATTGTAATTTAATCATAAAAAAATAATCTTATCATTTATTGGCATCCAAACTTTTCTGTCTAAATATTTTAAAAGTATATATATATATATATATTAAATTATATTTTGACTCCCTAAAATTTTATTTCAACCTTTTAGTTCTTTCAAAATTATTTCAAATTTTTGACCCTCTTAAATTTTCAATCGAACTCCACCACTCTTATCATTTATATCAAAATATCTCTCTAAATTATTTAATTTCATTTATAAAATTTTAATATGATATTTTTCTTAAAATATTCAAATTCAATTCTTCTCATATCATCAACATAGTAGACTTCAAATCTAAGGGATTCCAAGTATTGCAATAATTCGTTAGGGTTTTGTTAATAAGAAACACATGTATCCCTTGAAGTGGATGATCTGATTGTGATTATTATGAAAGAGTGGTGAAATTAATACTTGTAAACACATTAGTAAACGGTTTGAAAATGAAAGACTGGACATGAATTTAAGATGTGGATGGGATGTGGGCAATGGGCTTAGCATCTACCATATCATGCCACATTCAACATCTTGTCGGATTGTGGGACCCACAAGACAACTACATTTGGCGGGTATGTAATTTGCATTCCCATGAAACTCTTCCCTTCATCACGAGACCGACACGTGGCAAAGAACCCCTTAGAAGAAGACAAGCCTATTGTGTCATCATTGAAACATGGCACCCAACAAAGAGTTCCCTGGAATGGGCCCAGGCCCACCATTGAAAGATTTAAAAATTGCCTTTTTTTTTCTTGTTGTTGTGGGCTCCTACAATGAGCGCAACTAACTAAACCAAACAGGCCCAGTTATGTTAGGTAGGTAGGTGGGTTTAGTGGTGAACTAGAATTCGTATATTTTTGTTCTCACATTTGCTTCCTAATTTTTCACCTCAATCATGCGATATCATTATAGACCATGTCAAAGCAGCATCACCATCACCAATTAAATGTATCTATACGTGATTTGATGTGAACTTCTAGCTAGCCATTAATTGTGTTTAGACGTAGGGCAAGCTAATAAGTTCAAAAGTTTTCATATCTATTTAAAAAATAAAGTTTGACATTTATTTATTGTGATTTTGATATGTCGTTTTATTATAATGTTCATATTTTTTAATCTTATTTAATAAATAACTATATATGATATAAGTATGTGTTTGTTATATATTTAAAACATATTTTAATACACACAAGGTGTATGGTTAAATAGACATAAGTGTTTTGCATATGTTTATTATCTAGTAAGTTTTTTCATGAACAAACACACATGAGTATATTTCGTCTAATAAGTTTTTGTTTGCATGAATGATAATTTTTGAACATTCATGATACATATAAAAGACTTATAAAGACTCATTCTCTTTATGTAAGGAACTCTTTCTTTCTTTCAAGACAATTCTCTTTGATATTTATATCAATATTTCTTAAAGAACTTTCTTAAAGTTGATTCACACAAACAACTTTTCTAAAGAGATAGAATGTTAGTGTTGTGAGATCCTTTGATACTCAAAATCTCTTGGGTCCTTCCCATTAGCTCTCAGAGACTTTGTAATATGTTTGCATTTAGCATGTATGTGTCTAGCTTTTTTTTACAATGAGAATAGGAGCTCCTTTTCTTTTTCAAGAAATGTTATGGTTTTTCTTACTCTTAAAATGATAACCTAGGTCAGACTTATGATCCATGCTTGGAAGTAAAGAATAAAATGTTTAGAGTTTTAGAGCTCTCATGGAACTTTTTCAAAATCATGCTAGCAACATGGTATATTTCCTTCTAGTGTTAATTTTATTTTATTTCTGTCTTATGATATAATATGTGTTAAGACAAATGTTTTCCCATTATTTATAGTTTTATTCTTTTTGAGCTCTTTGTTTTCAAGAAGAAAAACTTTAAATTTTTACTTGAGTTTTAAATATTACTTAAAAATATAATTCTTGTTGTTAATAAGACCCCTCGTAAGAGAAATCATTCTCATCTTTGTCATCAAACGCTGAACAAGATAAGTCATAGGCTGAAAGAAAATCAGAGATGGCATTAGAGCATACCTCTTCGTCTATCTTGACTATTAGAGATAAATTTGCATGTTCTTTGAGTCCAAGTCTAACCTAGAGTTTGAGTCTTCCCATGTTATCATCAAACTCTTCTTCTTGAACTTTGACTTTTTTTTCAGCTTTGGACATTCAAACCTCATATGCCCAAACTTTTGCATTCAAAGGAGACATGTCTTATGAGGTTTCTCCTTCTTTTATCTAGGAGAAAACCTTCGATCTCCTTGTCCTTTTTGTTTAAGTATTTGCTTAAACTTTTGGAACATTAGAGACATTTTTTCATTATTGAGTTACCAGACTCAACCTCAGACATCTCAGCTTCTTCTTCAACTAGAGTTTTGAGAGCCTTAATTTCCGTTCCTTTGACAGATAAACTTTGACTTTTAATTTGAGACCTCAATTTGATGAGGTAGAGACTTACTTTTGGCTTCTATCCTGGAGGTAGAGACATGTTTTTCAACAACTTTATATTCATTCGAGCCTTAGAGAAGCTCGTCTAAGAGTTTCTAGCCCGTTAAGAAGAATTTGCGTTCTTTCAAACATATCATTTACACTTTCACCATCCTTTATTTTGAAATATTTGTACTAATAGCGAATGAGGGTGGCATCTCTCCTAAGTTTAAAGTCTTAATCACCCTCGTAGTTTATGATCAGGATGTCTCAAATCTCTTTAGTGGTTTTTATATGCAAACTTTTTTTATATTGATTTTTAGATAAGACACAAATAAGTGTGTACCTTACTTTTCTTTTCAAGTGCATCTAATTGAACTCTTCTTCTTTTCAGTCCTTCTCTGGGGATGAGATCTCCATATCACCATGGGTGACGATTTGTCACAACTGATAATGTGTGGATGTACATACATATCCATCCTGTCTTTCCAATATGAAAAGTCTTCTCCTAAGAACATTCAGAGCCTGGAGAGAGGACTCCTTCTATGATGAGATATGATTCCATATCTGTCATGTTGGATCACTTCCTCTAGTTACAATAAGGCCCGCAACCCTTTAGAGCCCGATCTCTAATACCAATTGTAAACTATAAGGTAAAACATAATAAGTGAGGGTTGAATTGCTTTTAATTTGTTTTTTTTTTAAGTTTTTGAAAATATCAGCTAATGATATGTAGTCAGCCAATAGGTTTATATTAGTGTGACAAACTCAAGAAAATTTCACAAACTAAGTTAAGAGAATTCTGCTTCTTAAGTTAGTCTTTAGTGCATAGTATAAGGACGAAAGAAAATACTTAAGATGTTTCTATACTGGTTTGTATGATAGTGTAGACTACGTTCATCTTTTAATCAACTAATTTAGTTTCATTGCCACTCTCCTTTTATTTGATATATAACTAGTGTTGAATCATCATACACATTCAAACATTTTACTTTAAACTATATGGGTACTCGAATCCCCATACACAAGCTTCATATTCCGTTATATTGTTAGTACAATCAAAGCACAATCTTGTTGTCATAGGTATGTATTGCTTTTTGGGAGAAATAAGCACTGCCCTATACCATGGCCTAATGCATTAGAGGATCAGTCAAAGAATAAAATCCATGTATTTTCATTATCACTATCTTCAACTGTAGCAAAAAGGGCCACAATATCTTCATCTAAAAACTCAGGCTGCATGGGATGGTAATCTTCAATGAGTTGATAAGTCAAATAATCTGCTAGAGTACTGTCTTGATAGCTTTTTGAGTGACATACATTATGTCAAATTCTGATAAAAGCATTTGTCATCGAGTTATTCTTCCCGTAAGAGTAGGCTTTTCAAATATATATTTGATTGGATCCATTTAAATATCAACCATATTCTATGACTTAATATGTAGTGAATTTCTTGCTCGTGCTCTTTTCTTTCTGTTTCATCATGTTGACCCAGGACCCAACCTATTGATTCATTTAATACTGTCATGTATAAAATGAGAGGTAGAAAACTCTCTTTATGTTGCATATAGTGATTCCTCCTGATCTTGACTCACGACCCTCCAACTTGGCTCTACTCCTTTCCATCCTCTCGTTAGTTATCCTCTTTTTATCGGTCCTGGTAGATCTGTACCCTAGGTCATATCTTCCTTTGTTTTCAATTATCAAAGTTTTACTACAACCTTTTGGGAAAGTACAACAAAGGGATTATCAGTTTTCGCCCGAGCCATTATATTATTCATTTCTCCTACTAGCCACTTGCTATGTTCTATAACAATGATGTTTTAGCCTCGTGCAACATTTATGGGACCCCATCAACTGCTCCGTTAGCTAAACCAACCAGTTGAGAGAAGCATGTCTTCCAATGTGCTACAACTTTTTCTTGTTCAGCTACATAATTTTCCAGGGTGCTTCTCTTCTGTTCCCACCTTTTGTCATTGCTCCTCCTTAGTCCTCTTCCACTGATGCTTTGAGGATGCAACTATGTTCCGTTCTTGAGCTTTCAATGTCAGCTCTATATTAGTGGCTACCAGGTTCTGCTTAAGTTTGGAAGTATATTCTTTATCACTCCTCCGCTTTTTTTGTCAATTCTTCATCCGTTTCGTCTTTTCTTCACATTCCTTTTGTATCTATATAATCACAACGAAGACTCTATAGATCATTCATTCAATGTATCATTTTTTTTTCAACTTATCATTTGCACAGTGCATTTAATTAATTCGATTTTTGTCAAATAACTGAACCGTGAAACTCTGAATAGTGCAATTAATTTAGATGCATTCGATTAATTTAAGTTAAATAAATTTAACAAATTATGCTAAATACACCACACCTGTTATGGAAAGAGGGTTAAACAAAATTAAAGGGTGAATTTTAAAAATTTGGACCAAGGTTTAAAAATAAAGTGTGAGGTGCATATTAAAAAGTGGAGATGCGAATAAAAAAGCTTATTATTATTTTCTTATTTACACCAGACGAAATTAGATGTTTCTTTCAGTACCTCAATAGGTTTTTCCTACACTTCCAGATCTGTTCAAAATGGCAATTTTGTCTTTACTTAAAAAAAACATATTAAACCTTTTCATTCATAACTCCTTCATCTCTCATTGCAGGTACTTTTTCTCTCTACCTCCTTTATTGTTAAATTCTTGAAAGTTGTTCTAAGATAATTTCTCCTTTGCTTACTGTAAAACTTCTGAAAGTTATTCTGAGATGGATTTGGATACGTGCATTGTATGCATGTAAACTATTTGTTTAGAAGAGGACTACCCTAATATGTACACTATTAGCATACTTTATTGTAGAATCTAGAATATAATATCAAATCCAGATTTATCTATTTTACTATTTTACAATCATGTAAGTAAAAAAAAATTAACATATCAAAATACAGAATATAAAATTCAAAAGATTACTCTCTATATATTCAAAATCTTCAAATAATTCAAATTAATGGAGCAATAAAAGTCTTTGAGATGCATTAGAGATGCAAAATAGAAATGTAGCAAACAACATGAGAGATAAGGTTAAACCTAGGAACAAAATTATCTTTTTATCTATGCTATGCTATGGAGGTAGAGGAAGAACCCATGAAGGTGCTCAAAGAAGCCGTGAAGGTGCTCAAAGAAGCACTCCACTTATTAAACGAGAAGCCCATACATATCTCATAAATTAAAAAGTTTAATAAATCCTCATTCAGGTGTATGATTAAGCACACATTACAAGGTCAAAGGGTCTGAGTTTTAATTAAGGTGAAAATCACTTATTATAGAAAAAGCTCATACACATCTTGTGAAAAAAAAAAAAAAAAAATTGATCTCTCCTCATTCACGGTTTGTGAACAAAGGCTAAAACAGTAAAAAGAAAAAAACATAAATGATAAATAATTAGTATTTCAAATGTTAACGGTGTAAATGGACAATTAAAATACTTTTATAAAGTTATAATATATCCAACTATGTGAAGGTTGAGAAGTTATGAGGTGTATAATTTTGTAACATTCTTGTTTTTAAATAATATATTAATTATTTTAATTTTATTTTAAAATAAAAGTTAAATTTTTTTAAAATGTAATCTATGTTATTAAATTTTTATTTTAAAAATATTTTATATTTTAAATAAAATTTGAACATTAAAAGATAAATTTAAAAAAATATTGTGATTAATTAAAATAATAATAATAATATATTGATATTATAAATAAAATATATTTAAGAATACTTAAAAAATTTAAAAATATAAAAAATAAATAAAGAAACTTAAAAAAATAAACTAAAAAAATATTTTAAAAAATATAATTAAAAAAATATTAAAAAAGTATTATTCATAATATTATCCAAAATATTATCTAAAACATTATTTAAAAGATATCCAAAATATTAAAAAATAAAATTTAATTTTACTGTGTATATATTGGGGGTGGAGTGGGTGAAGCTAGAAGTGAAACCAGAAAATGGTAAGAAAAGAGAGAGAATGGAAGAGAGAAAAGAAGTAAAAGAATACGAGAGTAAGAGAAAGTGAGAGAAAGAGGATGAGAAAGAAGAAGAGACATGAAAAATTTTAAACAATGTAAAAGCACTTAAAGTTATACTTTAAAATGTACATTTAATCAAAGGTAAGAAACGAGTAAGGTTAAATTCTTTTTATATTAATTTCAATAAACTTATGAGTATTTTTTTAATTTATTATTTATTTTAAATTATTTTAAATTATATATTATTTTACTTGTTTTATTTTTTCTATTTATTTTATCTCCAGTTATCCTCTAGTCTTATTTATTTTATATCTGGTTACACATTGTTTCTATTTATTTTATCATTTTTTTGCATTGGTTCTATTTATTTTATCTCCAGATTTGTATTGGTCTTATTTGTTTTAATTATTTTATCATATTTACTTTATCTCCAGTTTGATACTGGTCCTATTTATTTTATTTTCAGTTATGCACTTTTCTTGATTATTTTATTTATTTTTTACACATTTGATCTCCAGTTACACATTTGATCTCCAGTTACACATCAGTCATATGTTTATTTTATTTAAGTGATCTTCTGTCTTAGCAAAATTATATTTATTTGAAGTTCTTACTTTAATTCTTATTTTATTTTATTTTGAAATAATTTAAATATCATTTTTATATATAAATACATATAAATTAAAAGTCCTATTTTTGATGAATTTGGATAAAAGAAAGTTACTTGTATGTTATGTTATTGTTTACTGGTTGTATATGTTTGAATGTGGTGTATAATTTATGAATTGAGGTAAGTATGACTTAACTTGGTAGTCATTATGTTATCTGATTATTAAAAATGTCATGAGTATGTTTGTTGTAAAAGAGTCCTAGGTTTCAAAGAGTTGAAACTAGGTTAGCGTATAAATGTCTGTTTTGGGAAAGTCACAACTTGGTACATTGTGGGATGAAAGGTAGGGGTCGGGTCGAGTCTAACAAAGTATTTAAAGTATGTGAATATTTGGATAGTCCAGGATGTTATTCTGAACTAGGATATTTAATAGGCCGAACTTGGTACTCTTTGATATTTGCTCAACATTGCCAAGTTAGGTAGTAAGCATATATATCTCTTTCATTTTCATATGATCATAATTATTGGGAAAATAATTATGATTGTAGCAATTTTTTGATGAAATATACTCAACTATCTAATCACTTCCCAAATGACTTTCGATGTTCGGGTTGGATAGTCAAAAGTGGGATATGGATCCATATGTTTGAAAAAGTGAGATTAATTTTTGCAATTGTAGGTCAAGTTATAGACACATTACTTATGGATGCAGGTCAAGTCATAAACACATTATTTATTATTGCAGGTCAAGTCATAGGCCCCCCTTGTTTGTATTGTTTGTTAAGTTTATTAAGATTAATTTTTAAGACTTACAAAAACCTCACTCATTTCCATATTTTTCTTTCATATATACTTGTTGTATGGATAAAAGTAGAACTTGTAAAGAGTTATTTAGGAAATATTTTTGGAGATTTCTCAGAAAATGTCTTAAATTATATAAAATATATAGTTCTACATTCTGATGTAAAACTCTTACTACTGTAAACTTATGTTTTTGAATGATTTACAAGGATGTAAAATGTTGACATTCATTTATATCTATGACTTTATATCACGATTATGGTTCTCTTCAAGGAAATTTTATTATTGAAAAAATTACTCCTAATTTTTTAATTAAATAACTAATATGTATATAGTAGTTGGAGTGTTATAAATTGAACACTTTTTGACCGAGATATATAATATTATTTTTTTCTGAGTATAGTCACTTAATCACTCTATCAGTAGCAACTTGGAAAAAGTTGCAAAGGACCACTCAATCACATCAAAATCATATTATTTGATTTCTATAAACAGCATGAAAATTCCAAGAAGTAAAAGTATGTTTCAGTCTCACTTGTAAGAACTCTGACACCCGAATATTTACTTTAGCATCAGAAAACCTTTTGTAGGTACCTCCCTTTCTCCTGAAGAAGATGAAGACCGAAATCGAATACTCTGACCCAAAGACTAGAGTTTCACTAAGCATAGTAACAATGCAAGAAACAAACGAGTATTATTTTTTTGCTTGTAGCTATTCCTATCTAACTCATCAATTATTTATTAACACTTAACCACTTCGAGCTAAAAAATGAATATTTTTAACACACAACCACTTCTGGTTAAGATAAAAATTGTCTAAAAGTGTGATCAGAAGATCACAAGGTTGTTTCCTAGAAAGGGCTTACATCTTTCTATGTTTACAAGGTTAAACTCTCTACTATTTTGTAATCAACACAACAATGCTTTTTATAAAGCTTTTTAAGACACAAAATTTATTACCAATGTTTCAGTATTTTTGCAATTCAAACTTTTTCTGCTTTGCTTCTTGAATGATAACTTTATATAGGCGTAAAAGATAAGAGTTATTGTGAATTCTTTTCTGGCTATTGAGTAGCTTCGAACTCATTTGAATGTCTTTCTTGAGTTTGAGAAACCTTGGACTTACAATATGGCATTAAATGAGCTTAATACAAACTCATTTGAATGTCTTTCTTGAGTTTGAGAAACCTTGGACTTAGAATATGGCATTAAATGAGCTCAATACATGTATTAAATGCTCTTATCTTTGTAAGCAACATGTGAATAACTGGGTGTACTTATTTCCTATTGGACAACGCAACATAAAATATTTTTCAGATTTGATCATGTTTTATACTTTGATAGTTTAAACACTTAATCAAAATAATGATATTGGACTTTTGCCTAAAAATTACCCTCTTTTAGTTAGTATGTGATCTTGTAGATCACACTCTTTGTTCAACAAAGTGGTTTAGTTAGGAGTGATTGTATTTTAAATAATACTTGTGTTTTTTCATGAGTGCACGCGTTTCAAATAATATTTGTGCTTAACTAGGAGTTGTTGAGTTTCAAACAATACTAATGTTTAGATGAATGTGTTCTAAGGAATATCTAAGTAAGTCTAGCTAAGAGTGCATGTGTTCCAAAAAAAAGTGATATATTTAAAAGTGAGTTGTTGTGGTGGAAAAGATAATTAAGTTTAGTCAAGAATGGTTGAGTTCAAAGAATATATAGGTTTAACTATGAGTGAGTCAGATTTAAAAATATTCAGTTTTAATTAAGATTAATTAAAATTAGTTAGATCCAAATAATATCTATATCTTGCGACAATAATATGATTTAGTGAAACTTATTTATTTATGTTGATAAAAATAATAATCTGCAATTATTATATGAAGTAATATAAAAATATATTGTATAAATATCTTTAATCATTTATCTTTCTTACATTACGAAATGATCATTCAAAATTTTTTAATAATGGATTCTTTTAATTTGGAATTGTGGCTGAGGATTCTTCATCAAACATAATTATTAAGAAAACTTACTTGACAATATATTTGTCAACTTGAAACTTACCTGACAAATATGTTTGAAAATGTATTTGAAAATAATTTACTTGACAACTTACTTGACGATATATTTGTCCAATATGAAATACCTATCAGTTAAAACCTTATGAAAAGCTTTTGTTAAAACATAATTCAACCGCAAATGGCCTATTCTTGTATTAAATTATTTTTAATTTATACCATTAAATGAAAAAAGATACGCAATTTCCTTGTGTCATTTTTTCAATTGGAAAACCTTACTGTGTAATAAATGAAAAATAATTTATTTATTTATTTATTATATAAAATAAAAGATTGAATACTTTCTCTTTATTTCAAAATAATTAAATGCACATAATTTTTTTAATATTATTTGAAACAAAATTATATATATATTAAATTATATTATTTTTGTATCTTTAATTAATTACCCGTAGAAAACAATAAAATTATACATATATATATATATATATATATATATATATATATATTTATATTATATATTTTTAATATAAAAAATATATATATATATATATATATATATATATATATTTTGAAATTATATCATTTTAATATAAGAAATATATAAATATACTAAAACACATGTGTTTTCAATGGTAAGAAGTAAAGAAAAAGCGAGTTGGAATTTGCTTTCAAGTCAATTAATAAAACGTAATGTTTTGTTATAATGAAATATGATGAAAAAATAGTTATAATATATATAACATATCAAATTATAAAGAAACTATTAATTACAATATATATTTTTTAAATTATAAAGAAATTATTTCTTATTATAATAAAATATCATATAAAATATTAATACTCACTTTTATTCTCAAAACTCCAACTAACTTCTTCCCATTGTTTTCAACTCAACTTCCTATTCACACACTCGTAGTCCAATTCACACACTCCTAATTCAATTTTTACACCTATGCACCCTCAACCTAAATTTCTATTCATACTCCCAATTCTATGCACGAACTACGAACTTTTTATCCACATACCAACCCAATTTTATCTTCACACCCTATCTGAATTTCAGTTACACACCCTAACTCAATTTCTAATCACCCACCCCAATCCAAAAGCAATTCATTGCACAAATATTTACCAAAGTATTTCAGTTCAGAATTTGTTCCCTGGCAAATTAAATTCTGACTTGGTTTTATTTTCTTATTTTAACAAATTTGGAAAATGTATTAAAAAATACACATAATTAATTTTATATAATAAATTGAGAAATTTATTAAAAATATTAATTAGCATATTTTATATGATCAAAAATTAAAATTACTTTTATTAAAATTAATAAATAAATGAAATTATTGTTAATAATTGAAATACAAAATATTAATTATTATTGTTATTATTATTATTATTATTAATTTGATTTTAAGTTCACATAAACTTAATAAATGTAAAATATAAAATTATTCTTAATACCTTCTCAAGTTTAATATAAAAAAATTATTATTAATAGATTTACTAAAGCTTATTTATATTTATTATTATTTTATATTAATAGAAATTAATAATAATAACTATTATAATAATAAATCTTTAGACAATGAGTTGCTTTTTATTTTTATTCTTCAAAAGGAGTTGTTCTATGAAAACAGCTTGTTAATTTATATTTAATTAATACAGAGTATTAATTTTTTAATTATTTAATTAATAATATTTTAATAATTGATATATATTGAAAATTAAATTATATGTATAAAATTATTTAAACAATAAATTTTAATAAATTATTAGTTTAAGAAATAGTATTCATTTTATATGCTAATTTATTACAAAATTGATTTTCAATATATGTTGCTCTAAAAATTTACAATATAGACATAGCTTAGGTAGATTATCATAGAATACATATCTATTGGATAAAATCTTTTAACATTTTATTCAAGATTCATATAATTTATCTTATCATAAGTTATAAAAAAATAAATTGAGATTTAAAAAATTAACTAATTCAATTAATTAATTCAATTGAACAAATATTATTAAATTAGAAAAATATAATTCAAATTAAAATTTCATTCATTCAAAGTTATTAAATCAAGATTCAATTTATTCTTAATTTGATTTGTAAAATAAAAAATGAAATAATTTATGATTAGAGTAAGTTTGAAATCATTAAAAACCATAATAAACTCAAAGCATTGATTCATATTGTATTTTAATTATGTGAATTGAATTTCAAGAATCAGTTCTTGGAATATGGAGAATGAATAACAAAAATGAGAGAGGAAAATGAAAAAACAATTTTGAAATTAAGAGAAAATGAGAGGAAAAAACAAATTTTGAAATTGGGAAAATAAGCAAATGATTTCAGTCTGTGTAATTAAAACATGTTTAGATTATCTATATGCTCAATAATGAATTATAAATGTAAAAGGATTTTGACATAACATAAATAATAATATACGTGAATAATAAAATTTACATAAAAAAATATTTACATAAAATAATATTTATTATATATTAGTGTTCTCAAATTAACAACGTAAAACGAAACTAAAAGTTAATCCTTATAATTGTATATATGAGTTTACAAAACGAAAACAAAACAAAGATCTTTTCAAAAAGATAATCAAGCAATCATAAGTTTTATAAAACTCAGAAGTTGTTCATATTTCATACTATGAAGTATTGTATAATTTACTTATGAGTTTGTTCATCTAGAATAAATAAGATTAACTTAAAGAGTGGTAAAATAACATAAAGTAAATGAGTTAATCATTAAACATTTCATGAGTTGATATTTTAAACTATTAAAAAAAAATCTAATAGTCCACATTTTGATTAAGTGAAGTTAAACAATAAAGTATAAACATAATCAAACTTCTAATATAAGATGACATGTTTTCTTTTACAACAGATCATGTAAGACACAAATAATATAACATTGCATAATTTCTTTTTCATTTAATAAAAAATATTTTGCTAAGACATTTGTACTTCATGAAATTGATTTATGTTTATTTTATGTTACGAGAAATGTTTGTTTCCTTTGTCTCCTAAGATAATTTGGAAAAACTTACATCACATCAAAGATCTCTTGAGAAATAAGTTAAATGTGCTATGTTTCAACAACTCACCGGTGCTTGCTTTTGTCAACTTTGTAAAGAACTTCTAGCTTGTATTGCTTTGTGCTTGCACAATTTTAAGTAAAGACACTCTAACAAAGGATAAATAAGTATTACTAGCTATCAAGATGTTGCTTCAAGAGGAGAATAACATTTCTTGCACGCATGAAGCACATTTAATGCATTTTATACATTCATTCAAGCTAATTAAGATCAAGGAAGATGTTTATATGAACTGAAGCTGCTAACGACCAATTTTGGAATGCATGTCAAGAGAAATTTATCTAACAAACAACCTGGATTATCTGAATTTCATTCACACTACTTGTTAGATCAAACTTCAACAAACCTAGCATTATCCTAAGTGATTTAGATCAAGTTCTTTACAACTAGTTTTGAACATAAAAGTATATTTATTTTTATATACTAGATCTTGACATATGCAATGGCTTTTTCTAATAATCACACATGCAAAACAACTTGCAATGTAACCTTGTCTGATAAGCTTATGCTTAGACAAACAATAAGATATGTAGTCATTGACATTACATAGTATTATTCAACTTATAAATTCTTATATTATACTTTTGCAAGGAATGTTGTTATGTCTGGTCACTAATAGGATCTTACAAGAAACGTCAACATCAAACATCTCTTGAAGTGTGATGAACCCATGAGAAGCATAACACCATCTGACCATCCTCAACCATCCAAGATGATGACAAAAAGCATGATACAAGACCCAAGCTTTGGTCAGCCGTCTCAATCAGCCTAAGACCTAGGCGCTATGATTCCCAGGAGAATCATCAGGAGTAAGGACCATGACATTTATTGTTCTCACTATTCTACTATTAGTAGTGTATGATTTATTTTGTAATAAAATCATTAGGTCCAATTAGGAAACCCTAGGTCACATGATAAACCCTAGACATCTCCTTTTCCTTCTTGGGTGTGCCACTTGCAATTTGCATATTAATCACATATACAAATGTGAAAAGTGTGACTCCTCCTAGATCCATAATTTTAATAACATATTTATGACATACACGGGGAGAAATTTGAATTTCAAATTCTCCCTTCTCTTTTGAGATTTTTGGCCTTCTCACCTATAAATAAGGCTACACCACTCTTGGATTTTACACATTGAATTGGAGAAGAGTTACTATGCCATTTTTGTAAGAGAAGAGTTGTCTTTTTTGTGTGAGTTTGGTGACTCCAGTCACCACTTATCTTGCATCCAATTCTTCACTTTCATAAGTCCTTCTCAATCTCTTTTTTTTTCTTTAGCTTGTTCTATCTTATTTATGTTATTGAATGTCTATTTTAGTTCCACTACTTCTCATTACTTCCAATGTGTGTTAATTTTCTTTTACATTTTTTGAAGAGGGCTTTCACACTTATATAACCCTCCTTGGATAAATTTTTTCTAGTGACAATTCTCATATAATTCCACCGTGTCTTGCAATCCAATTAACCTAATCAAGTGAAACTCTAAAAGTAATTTTGTAGTTTAATCCCTTACATGCAAATCAACTTGTATCAAAGACTGTGTTAAAGCTGCCAATTACCAACAACTCCTTTGAAAAGTTTGACATCACCTTTCCATTGGTTGTGATATATATCTTAAGTGGGTATCAGATATTTCTTCAAGGGAGGGGGGGTTTACATGAAATGTTGTATGAAAAATATTTATTGTAACTCTCTTCGTCTACAAAAGCATATGCAACTTGAAGAACAAATAATCTTTGAAGATTATGCAACAAGTAAAAAGGATTTGTAACAACTATTTTCTTAACAAGTAGAAAGGATTTGCAACAAGAATAAAAAACCTTTAAAGATTATACAACAAATATACTGGTTCACTTACAGGTTTTGTGCTACATCGATATCTCCTTTAAGAAACATTTAAAAGATTACACTAATAAAAAGTGGTTACAATAAGAGTACATCAACCACTTTTGGTTATCCTTTCCAATCTTTCCTTGAGATTAAGAACACGAGTATTCTTATTTGTCACTCCTAGCTATAATCACATAAGAATAAAAGAATGAATGTTAATTCGCACAAAAAAAATAAAAAATAAAATAAGAATTTCCTTACAAATGAGTAACTTTATGAAATCAACAATTCAAACTTAACAATTTCCTACAAAAGATAATATTACAAAATAAACTTCCAACAAATCACTATAAATAATATATAGTCTTGTTTTCCTCTTCTAACTTTGTAGTCTTTGTATAAATATATGAGAATATTATTACTTTTTAATTAATTTTTAATGATAAAATCTTTGTGATTCATAATATTTTTATTTAATTTCTTATATAAATATGTTTGATATAATATTATTTATAGATTTATATCCATGTATAAAACATTGTATTTGCTTACAAAACTTATAATTATTGAAAAGAAACTATACAAAATATATATGAGAGAATATTCACATCTTTCACAAACTTATTTCACTATTAATGGATATCTTAAAAAGAATTTTATAAATATTGCAAGAATAAAAAGAATTTATATAAAAGGACACTTTCTTTACTCCTTTTGGGTAAATTTCAACCAAAATGAAACTTACCAAATATATTTATTTATATGTATCAAAAGATTTATCATTGCAATTCATAGTTAGTCTAAAAAGTTGTAAAATTTGTCATTTTTTAAGTTGAAATAAGTTATTAAATTTTAATCGAAATCATAATCCTAACATAAAATAAAATAATTAGTCCCGACTAATAAACTTAGAAGAACTCATGACAATAAAACAAAATTGGTTATATGGAAGAAAAATAAAAATTGTGGAAGAAGAAGACGTATACGTGCAGAAGGATGGAGACATTCTGACAATGTGAAGAGGACTACCCATTCCTCACAATCAAACCCTTTAATATCACTTTTATCTTATGCTTCCAATTCACTTCCTCTCTTCCACGTACCCTCTGTTCATCATAAATACCCATTTTCCTTCTATCCCATCTTAACTTTCACACACATTGTCAACTCTCTACCAACCCAAAATACCTAATCATTTTATTCTTCTTCCATTGTGAAAGCGTGAGCAACAGCGATTACACTATGTACAAATGAAGACACCTCACGTACCTCAACACTCATATTCCAGAAAAACCAAAATTAATTGCAATATGTGAAAGAAAAAAAAAAGAACCATTAATGAACGTAACGTGTCCCTCTGTCGTTTGAACAACGAGTGCATCACTGGCCATATCGAAAACGAAAAGAAAAAAACCAAACCAATTGTTCTAGCATAGTTTCTTTATTAATTACAATATATGAAAAAATAAATTAATGCACGTTACGTGTCCCGGTTCCATTTGAACAACAATGCAACCATATCAAAAATGAAAGGGAGAAACAAAACAAATTGCTCGGCATATTGGGATAATTTATTATATATTTCACCGTCATTTAAATATGGTTTATGATAACAACAACAATAATAATAAATAAAAAACAGTACTATCTTTTAATAGAATGATGTAATTTTTAAGTGGGATTCTTTATCAATTTAATTACAAATTAAGTCTAGTAAGATCTTATAAAAAAATATTTTTTAAATTAAATTAAAATGTAAAAATTTCATAAATAAATATTTTATTTTATGTTATTATTATAATGATCACAACTATTATAATTATATCTGTATCTATAATTCCATCTTTATCGTCAATATTTTAATTAATATTATTTTCATTATTTTTATTATCATTATCATTGATAATAATAATAACAACAATAATAATATAAAATTGTATTGATTATATAAATGATGATGATGATGATAATAATAATAATAATAATAATAATAATAATAATAATAATAATATAAAATCATTGTTTTGAAAAAATAATAGTAATTATGATAAATAGTTGTTGAATAAAAATAGTAGAGATAGTAATGATAATGGTAAGAATTATGGTTAAATATTAATAATAATGATAGTGGTAATAATTATGTTAAATGTGTTAAGTGTAGAATGAAAGAAGTAAGAAACCTCTTTTTTATATGTACATGTATCAGATTTGAGGTCTTAACCTATTTCGATGTCATAGTAATACTTTTTGGAATATACCTTTTATAAAAAAAATAATATGGATGTAAAAGCTTATTACCACTTAGCACTTGAGATTGATTAGCCGATAAATTAAATTTAAAAAATACTATAATTGGACGAGAGATGTGTAAAGATGAAAGCTGCACAAAATCATAAAAGTTGAAAACATTATTAAAAGATCGAAATGTTGCATAATAGGGGCAAAAGTCACAAAGAACACAGCACATGAAGTTACATCGAGATAAAAATATCTTCATGGATGTGATAAAGCTTGTAAATATGATACTTGTGTATCATTCTCATGATAAAAAAAAATAAAATAAACACAGATCACTAAAAACTTCTATATCACCAAATACTGGAGTTATATTCACACATATATTCACCAGTTTCTTATGTCAAACTATTCAAATTTCTTCAGTTATGCAATTGTGTATTTGATCAAAATGTTCATTTTAACATTTATCTTTGGATTATTTTTCCACTTCCATTTTATACCTGCCAAACCAACTTTTTTAAAAAATAATATAGGAATATAATTTTTTCTTTTACTTTTTACATAAAAACATTATCATAAAGATAGATATAATAATTGTCACAATGAAGACGATAATGGTGATACTATTTTAGTTATAACAAGTGATTAATTATTCTTTGAAGAAGATTTCAGCAGAAGACTAAACTAAATCTAATTTACAGACGAATTAATTAAGAACGTTTAAGTTTCATAAGATTTGGATTCTTTTATCACATTTGGTGTTATTATTGTTCGGAATGAGGAGAACCATTTAATAATAATTTGCTGCGTAATTTGTTTGGATGTGGTTTGGACCTATGCCGCCATTACGCATGTCTTGGCGATGTTACAGATTTTGGGACGCGTCTGCTTCTGCTTTACCCGTCTAATAAATAGCATAAGCAAAATAGTCAAAACGATTCGTGATCCATTTGTCTCACTAATTAGTACTCCAACTCTTCAAGCCTTCTCATAAATTTTCCAACCCATCGTAATCTTGGCCACTTCTATCTATCTTAATTCAACACTAGAGTAGAGTGTATGCATATTCAACCCACACGATATTAAAAAAACGAAAAATAAAATGCAAAGATTAGAATCATGGTGAGACTTTTGTTGTGCGGTTTTAATGAGTTAGATTGTGGAATAATTAACGCAAGATTCTTAGCATGTTGTTATATTAGGATTACTTTGTTTCATGGATAGAATGTGATTGGATAACCATTTGAAGACTTTTTCATTTTTTCAATTTAATGCCGATAGCTGTCGCAGGCTATCTCAAATTTTAATGCAATTTCGTACACACTATATGCGTAAACACAAAAATTCATAGATACACAAAAGTACTAACATGTAATTAAAATCTTTTAGACTTTGTTGGTTATTGTGGCTGCGTGTTTTGGCTCCATCACCACCATTAACTCATTTGTGGTAAAGGGTGTTTTGTTTATGCAATTATACTAAAATATACTCACAATATAACAGTTTCATACATTGACATTTAATCGTAAATTATTGTTAATGGTATTGAATATTTATAGTAATTATTTCAAAAATAATATACTTTCAGAATATTTTGTAGTTAGTTGATAGAGGAAGAGTCTTTATACTAATTATTTTCGAATATTTTGTAATAATGTTTTGTTTTTAAATTCCTTTGTTTCTAGGATAGTTTAAATGCTTGTAAATTACGTTGCCTGGTTGATTCAATTTACTTATTCCTAGGTTCTTGAATCAATGGCATCTTTAAGTTTCTTTTGTATGTCTTTTAGTCTAAGTTAGCTTATTTTTTTTACATTACTTAGCTTTAGATTTTTGAATATTTCAAAGTACCTTTACAATGTAATTGTTTGAGAGTATTGACTGTGCATGAAAATTAAAAGGTGAGGCCCTTGGTATTTGGTTAAAGTGAATGACAATGATTTAGAAGTATGGAGAAGTATGGAAAGACAAGAGAAGAGGAAAGGAGCATTTATGGTGCAATGCGAGGAAGAAAGGTGAAAGTTATGCTAACTGAAAGTAAAGACATTTTTAACTTTGCATGTGCTGGCTTATTGTATTATGATACAACTTCATCGTTGGTGGTGGCTAAGGTGCGGCCAATGACATTCGTCATTAGTGTAAAGAATGTAACATAATCGATTACTGTGAACCCTATAATCGATTATACGTGTATTTTGACAAGGATAGTCGATTATACATATATTTTGACAAAGATAATTGATTATTCATTTGCCATAATCAATTATGTATAAAGTTTTACATACATAATTCATTATCGAGTCTCAATAATTGATTGTGCACGTGTATCGATTATAAAATAATTATAACTATAAATTTTTAAAGTTAAATCAATAGAATTGTAGCTCAGTTAGTATATTGTTCTCCTAGCATGTAAGAGGTCTAAGGTTTAAGGATCAATTCCCTGCATTTGATAATTGTATAATTCTATCAGTAGAAAATAATAATTCATTAATCATACCCATCAAATTAACTATACTTTGATTATTTTTAATCGTAAGGGCAAATTTGTAATCTTACAAATTTATCAATTAAAAAAAATTAAAATATCCATCACACCTATCATATCACTCACAAACTTTCTACTCAAATCTCATCATCTTTCCCTTAATCTAAACAACTTTCACATACTTTCATATCAAATTCATTCTCTCAAACCCACACCATCATTCAAACAAAGCATCAGAGTTTTGTTTCGTTTTTTAATTGTTCATGATTTTCGTAGAAGTAGTCCATAAAATTTTTACACAATTTGCTTAAGTCTTCCATGTGAAAATCTAATTCTTTAAGCTAGTTTTCTTGGTTTTGAATTCTTGTTTGCTTTTAGTTTCAAGTAAAATTATAAAAATTTTATTAAATAATTAAATTGTATTATATTGAGAGCTCCTTGAACCATTTATGTTATTTTTTAGTTGAATTTTTGTCTTTAACACGGTACATACACTTGTTAGTTGAATTAGAGTAAAATTGAGTTTAAGTTAGTGAGTTGTTTGCAAAAACAAATGTAGAAATACAAAATATATGGTCTCCTAAAGTAAAAAAAAAAAAAAAAAAAAAAAACTATAAAAAAAA
>Ga0209489_105836_pt1 | contig 20707 bp, 12 predicted proteins | sample SiratrowhiteBW_FD_187527 | JGI IMG/M metagenome (GOLD analysis project Ga0209489, IMG submission 187527) | Root nodule microbial communities of legume samples collected from California, USA - Siratro white BW (SPAdes) (version 2) | ecosystem: Host-associated > Plants > Roots > Nodule | place...
TTTGATTTGTTAAAATTTGGTTAGCTTACCCTTTTCTTTGGTTGTATTGTGTTTGATTTTCTATCTGTGATGATCGTGTCTTGACACGGGAGCAGATAGTGCTGCAGATGGATCTTTGGGAGATCATCTAGGTTGAAGGATGCTGTTAGGAATAGTATTATATTTTGAAAAACTTGTATATGATATTGTAAATATGTTTTGAAATTTCAGTTTAGCTTTATTATTTAATTTTGATGCATGTTAACTATGGAATACCGTGAGATACACATGATATTAATACTTTAGCTATCATAGTAGAAGCTTTAATTCTATGGGGTGTTACAATCCCGAATGGTGGGGAGATTTTAAACAAAAAAATTGCAAGGCTGCCACCGTCGTGGGCATCCTGCAAACCACTAGTAACTGTAATGGTGACACCAGAAGAGAGGAAGAAGCAAAATCGCAAGTCGTTCATGAAAGAGCCGCAGTCACTCATGGAGGTAAAAGAAGAAAGGAGGATACCAGCCCAGGAAAATATGATTAGTGGATTTTTTATTGTGGGGCAACTGACACCATGACCCATGATCCTCATGATTTTAACAATCTCTCCACACTTGTTAAAACTCATATTGAGACAACCAGTGGAGAATTAGTTGCGGTCCAAGGAGAGGGCTCAATTATTTTTTCAAAACAATTAAAATTAGAAAATTGTCTCTATGTTCCTGCTCTATCATCAAAATTACTTTCTATAAGTCAAGTTACAAAGGAGTTGAATTGTGTGGTTCTCATGTTTCCTACCTTTTGCTTTTTACTGGACATGCTTACGAAGGAGATCATTGGGCATGGTACTGAACGTGGAGGTCTTTACTACATTGATGAGGTTGCTCAGAAGGGACATGCCATGCTTACTCATGAAATGGTTACAAGGCAACTCTGGTTATGGCATAGACGTTTGGGTCATCCTTCATTCGGGTACCTTAAGATTTTATTTCCTAGTTTATTTACTAGTAACACTGAGCCCATCAAATGTGAAACTTGTATACGGGCAAAGAATCATAGAGTTACTTTTCCTCCCAACAACATTAGAGTCAATTTGCTTTTTCATTAGTACATTTTGATGTGTGGGGTCCAGCTCCTAATTCCAATAATAATCAATTTCAGTATTTTTTGTTATTTGTGGATAATTTCTCTCGCATGACGTGAGTATATTTTCTTAAACACAAATCTGAAGTACCCGATAAGTTCTGCATTCTATCAAATGATTCACACTCAGTTTGGCAAGAAAATCCAAGTACATATATCAAATAATGGTGGAGAATTTGTTAACAAGTCAATGCAAGAGTTTTTCAGAGAAAATGGTCTAATTCATCAAACTTCCTATCCAAACACGCCCCAACAGAATGGGGTAGCAGAACGAAAAAAATCCTAAGCTACTATAGATGACTGGACTATGATTTTTGATGCACAGGTTCTAAGATGGTTTTGGCCCGAAGCTGTTGCTACCTCAGCTTATCTTTTGAACAGATTACCCTCCCAGACCCTTAACCACAGAACACCCCTACAGATCTTAACTACTCAAAGTAATATCCCTTCTGTCCAAATGTTACCATTACGAGTTTTTGGGTGCTCTGTGTTCGTTCATATTCCCAAAGCTAACAGAACCAAATTTGATCGATGTGCTGAGAAATGTATCTTTGTTGGATATGCTACACATCAAAAGGGGTATCGATGTTACAATCTAATCATTCACCGTGTATATGTGACTATGGATTGTGATTTTTTAGAATCAGAATCTTTTTTTAGTAGCCAACTTGATGTTCAGAGGGGAAAACTAGTGAACCACCAAGTTGGTTAAGTAGCCTTAGTTGCCAAGAAACTGTTTCAAAAGAGCAAGAAGATGGAGCCAACGAGCATGTCTCTGTCAACGTAGGAGGGACCAACAAAACCAATGAGGATCCTTCTGAGAATGTCCAACAAGAGGTAAGTGTTCTTCACTCTACTGAGTTGTCTCCTGTTATGAATGAAGTCATTAACGGTGACAGGTTAGCACCAGAACCAGAGCCTTTCACACTTCGCCAAGAAGAAACAGAGGGTACCACCTGATCTCGGAATTCCAGATATCCTATGAAGATAACCAGAGAAGGAGTGACAGACATTGCAAGAGCTTTTCTTATTCCCAAAATAGTTCATGAAGCCAGTAAGAATGGCGAATGGCAAGAAGCTATGTAAACAAAGAATCCTGTACAACATGACAAAACCAAGCATGTTGAAGTAGACAGATACTCCATCAAGGAGAAAATTGAGGATAGTAGTATTGAGCTTCCGTTTGTAAAGTCAGAAGACCAGTTGACAGACATTTTTACCAAAGCTATTACAGGCAAAACATTTACCTGTGTCCTCAACAAGCTAAGTATTGGTGATCCCACTGCTCACCTTGAGGGGGAGTGTTAGATTATTATTATTATGGAAACAAATCAAATTAGTATAATATCAAAGATAATCAAGAGAATATCAGAGAATATCAGTAAGAATATCATAGAGATAATCAAGGGAGTATCAAAGAAACAAATCAGTAAAATATCAAAGATAGTCAAGGTAGTATTAGAGAATATCAGTAGAATATCAGAGAATATCAAATGTATTTATTTAGAATAATTTCCATATTTAGTTTTCTAGAATTTTATATTAAGTGAGCTATTGTAAACAAAGAGAGACACATTCAATAAAAAAAACCTTCTTCCATATTATCATATTCTTTGTTCTTTCTTGTTCATAGTTATCATATCCTTGTCCAACCTTTCTTAACCTTCGATACCATCGCAAGAGAACCTACCGTAGTATTTAATCCATCATTCATGGAACATGCACCAAGTGTACATTGATTATTAGATCTTATACATCTAGGTAATTCAAACTAGCTTATGGTGAAAGCCTTTTACATTTCATAGAATTGATCTCCTATCCTTTAAATAGAGTGGTTAGTATTGTATTTTAGCAGCTTTGTGATTAATGAAAGTGAGGCTATAGAATTTTCTTCAGTGCCCGTAGTCATAAAGCCCTTTCTTGGTTAGCCTATTTAATAGCTACCTTAGGCACATATGAAGAGAGTAAACCGTAGCTTTCTCTTTCTACCTTCTTCACACAGTTCACACTTCTTTTAACGGTCATGCTTTTGCATAAAATCGATGCAACGTGAGAAAAGCTTCTCATTCCATTATTTTGTTGCATCTCTGCTTATTCATGCAATTAAAATCAAGATAAAAATTGTATTTCTCCGTCACCTACCGAAGAAATTTAACACAGGCAACTCAAGCACATTCATGTTCGGATATTCTATCCTAATATTCAAATTGAAAATAAAATACAATCTCTACACAGGTATGTCAGTGAGCTTCCCGTACTTCACTAGGGGTAGAGACTCTCATAGGAGTTCCACAAACATAGAATCTTAAAGATTTTCATACCTGCATCACAGAGCTTCTGATCAATGATCATACTACAATACTAAAATATTGAACTAACAAATATTCACTTTGATGCCTCAAAAAGCACATGCAAGCACCAAAACAAAGAAGAAAAGTTACCTAAAACTAACTTTAAAGAAGATGAGTAGAAAACAAACTTACTCAACTCAAGAATCTGATCGAGTATTCTTGATTTATTCCACATCAGGAGTCTAAAGATGACCTCCGATCATAAGTCTAATGAAGAACAAAGTCAACTTTAGAGAGACGGTCATGAAAGTTATGACAAACCTAATTTGAGATAATTATTTTATAAAAAATTGACTTCAATATCAATTTTCTATATATATACGTTTTCAGGTAAATATTCAAATATCCTTTTATTTTTAACACTTCTATTTTTAAAAACAATTTTCTAAGTCATTACACTTTTCTTAAAAACAATTGTCAATAATTTAATTTATTATTTTAATTAAAAAATAATTAAATATATTTTCATTACTAATTGGGCGAGGCTCAAATTGTCTTTAAACCGAATACTTATGCATGTATAGGCCAATTTAATCAATGTTTTTTATTTTTTTTAATTAAAAAAATCTTTTGAGTTGTCGATGGCGACGATTTTTCTTTTTTTCATTTTGCCACCATATATATTAGAACGTCGACCAGGCCTATATTTCTTTTTTATATATTTTTTTTCTAATTTTCTACATTATTTCTGTATTTATGTTGATTTAGCTGATTCTGTTTTTTATTTATGTATTTTGATCGACATTATTTTATGACAGTTTATGGTGAAATATGAACCATAGAATAAAAATTATAGTAATGTGGTGACAAATTTCTTTTAAGGGTTTAAGATGGAGATTTTAAAAGCTTTATTTTAAATCAACGCTATCTTGATTTTTTTTTTTAATTTGTAAGAAATTTTATTTAAAAAAGTTACTAGTTAAAATAAAATGGATGTTTAGTATTAAAGGTAAATATTTTCGTAACAATATCACTTTTCAGTTGTCATGAAATACGCTTTTTTTAATTTTAAGGTTAAACTTTTACATGATAAAAAATTGTTTTTCATTTGTCTGTTCAACAAGAAGTTAATACTTCAAATTTTAAGAATATTTATTTATTGAAAAAGTATTAGTAAATTATAAAAGTTTATATATGATTTTATTAATCTTAGTAAGAAATTATCATTTTAAAAATTTACTTCGTAAGAGAGATGTGTTGGTAATTTATTTAAATATATCACTAAAAATAAATAAAATTTATCAATGAGACAAATTTATTGAAAACATTTAAAATCTGTCGGTAATTTAATTATATATAAATTTATTGACGAATTTATGAGTTTTTCGGTAATTACCGACGAATTTATGAGTCTGTCAGTAATTATCGACAGATTTAGAATAAATTTATCGGTAAATCCATCGATAAATTTAGCAACAGATAATATCTATCGATAAAATCGTTGATAATGATATTTTATCGATAGTAAAATTTCATCGATAATTTAACTTTTTCTTGTAGCGTATGTGTTTAAATAATTATTGTGTTTATTTTTTTTTTAACTCAAGTCATTTAGTATTAATGAAGTTAACATTCCCTTATTATTAATTAAAGTGTTATAAATGATGAAAAAATGTTTTCTTAGCAATCATTAAGTCAACATACTTTTTTATTATATTTAATTTTTATTATAATTTTGCATCAGACCAACTAATACTATACTATATTATTATGATGGTTTACTTTAAAACATAATATTACTATCTATTTTAAGTGTTATTTGGGTTTATACAAATTACTTTTTACTATTTTTTAACGTGTGCTTAGTCGATTTAAAGTTATATTTAACATCAATCTAAATAATACAAATTTTACAAATTCTTAATATTAATAAGGTAAAATATAATTATTATAGTGGCATTCTAGAGCCATTTGATGAACTTTAATAACGTTTTCTGGTTTCCTATTATCAAAAGCTAATCATATAGTCATGTGTTATTTTTAAATTATTCAAAACCATGTGTTATTTTTAAATTATTCAAAACCAAAGATTTGAACTCTGTATTAGAAAAAAGGACATTTTCCTCTTCAAAATTGTTTTATTAATGAAAAGTGTTGTGGTAATTTCGACTATTAGTACATGTTGCTATTGATAACTTAATCTTCATTATACATAAATTACTATTAAACTTGCTATTAATGTTTTTCAATTACGTTTTCAACTGGATTGTTTAATAATTGTTACATGACTTTCATTTGAATGCTTGTGTATATGTGCATATATTGGTTTAAAATAAAATTATATTACAAAATAAATAAATAAAACATTTATAACATCAAGGACGTTAGTTTTATGATAACAGGTTATAAGTGAAACTTATCACTATACCTAAATACCAATATGTTTTTATTCCAATTGTTTCATTCAATGGAAAACATTCATTAAACTAAACGTTAAAAATTGTATCATAATCTATAAATAAAGCTTTATTCATTCTTACTTTAATAAGAAATTGTTTTTAAGAACAATATTTAAGATGACATCATTCAATTTCTTCTATGTTGTTGTGTTCTTTATCATAAGTTTCAATCTATCAATTGAAAAATTAGTTGCTTATGAAGTCTTGCAACCCTCTAAGGCTCCTTCTTCTAGGGTTAACCATGCACCAAGTCCATTGTCGCCATATCAGACATACTTGACCAATTGTGTGGGAAAGTTAAAGCCAAAGTGTGGTGAACAAATATTTTTTGCTGTAATTATTGGAAACCAAACAGTTAGCAACCATTGTTGCCTCAGTCTTGTCAATGACATGGGAAAAACATGTCACTATGATGTGACAAGGTATGCGGCAAATTTACCAACATATAAAAAGAATAAGACTCAAATTTTGGATAGGTGTGACAAGATTTGGAATTATTGTAGTTCTTTAGGTTCACCTCATTGTGTTTCTAAGTTCCATTCTATGTAATGATAGACACTATAGAAGAATTTAGTGAAAGTAATCACATATCTTCTAATATCTTCTATCATCACATGCTTATGAAATATATGAGTTGAAATTTTCAAACATTATTTGTTTTCATATATTGTTTATAATAATTTTAAAGCCCATCAAATCATTAAAGTAATAAATTTGGAGTTGTGAGGTATAAGGTTTTCAAGTTGAACGAATAAATAACTTATAACTCATCCCAACATATTTAAATTAATAATTTATGTTTGTAATGAATATGATTGATGATTTGTAAAATATTTTTAGTATGTGAAATATTACATAATTATATAGTCTAAAGTAATTAGACCTAGATGATTTAATGTAGAAATGACATTTCTTTCTTTGAGAAAAAATAATAAGCTAAGAAAAAAATGAATATTGAGTCATTTTCATACAAAATGCTTGAAAGAAATTAAGAAAAAGTTAAACATATGATAAAACTATATGAACTAATTAAAAATATATTAAGACATTTTCATATAAAAAAATATATAAAAGAAATAGCACAATAGTTTTTATATGGAAGTCATCTGACTTCTTTTAATTGCCTAATAACATAATATAAGACTTTTTTTTTTTTTTAAAAAATCCAACTATAAATTAACATTGGGTTGTATTGGATCATATAAATGTATCCATATTATTATACAATATTATTAGGCTTATAATTTTTTTTTCCAATTTGATAGTTATATTTAAGAATATGTATTTGGCCTCTAGTAATGTTTAATCTAATCAATAATTTTAAATGTAAATTACAATGTATAATATTTCGATAAGAAAAAATCTAGATTATTAATATATTTTTTATCATAAAAAATGACCATGACCAACTCAGATAAATATAAGATATATATAAGATATATAGAGAAAGAAATTTTGCGACGAATTAATTGCCAAAATGTAACACTAGCCTTTTTTATGCATTTAATTTTAAAATAATTTTGACATTTTAATTTTAATTATTTGTTATTAGAAAATATTTATGTGAGTAACGTAAGCTAGTATTTGCACCTTTATTAATAAAATTATTTATATATAAAAAAATATATGTAATACAAGTTATTATTTTTTTAATGAAATAATTTTAAAGAATAATAACCCATTTATATTTAAAATTTAGAAAAAACTATGTTGATGAAAAAAGGCAAACATTTATAAAATAATTCTAAACAAACATTTTATTTTATTAGCACTTAGGAGAACTTTTATAGAATTTTGTAATTAAAAAATATTTATATACAATTATCATATCCAAATAAGTTAAAAAAAAATCACTTTTGATTAAATTACTATTTTTATAATTATATCAAAAAATAAAACAAATTTTGATTATAAAAGAATCAATTATAAATAAATTATTTTCTCATAAATACTATTTTAAGTTTAAACATCATGATTATAGTTTTGTCATCTATATGTTATATTATAAGCTTTACTCATGTTATTAAAATTGTGGTTTCTTACAAAGTTATAAAATTTAAACTTTAAATCCACTTTTTGACATTCATCTTTTTCGTCATGGTGTAATATTCGTCTTTATAAAATGATTAATTATATCTTTTATTTTTTTTTTTCAAAGTACAATCTACATAAGGAGTCCATTACAATTTTTTTAAATAAAATAATGTCTAAATACATTTATATTTAAACTTCGGTGAAACTAATTTATTCCTATTTTTATTATACCATAATCCTTCGTAGACGTAACACCTCAGATTTTTATTATCAAAGGTACTATAGCAGGTAAATAATATATATATATATATATATATATATATATATATATATATATATATATATTACAAAAAATTATTTATAAATTACTTTAAAAGATAATTCTCTTCATAAGGAATTTAAAATAATGTAAATAAGATATATACATATAAATATTTTTTAAAAGACTAAAACTAAAGTCTATTCAACTAAGAGCATATTGAACTTGTGCCTTTGTAATATTATTTAATTTTTATAACACACGATCATCACACATATATAACAAATATAAAAAATAGAATAAGCTAGCAATTCAAAACTTCTTCAAAATTCATTATAAAACATAAGATTTGTATACAATATTTCTTAATTTATATTTCAACAACATATAGAGACCCTTACATCGCACATCATTAGCACACTTCACAGTTTTAACTCATAACATATGTAGGTAAAGATAAATTGACTCTACTTTCGAAAGACTTGTGCCATTGAATAAATCAAGAGGTTTTCACTTGTCATATAACTCCAAAATGTGAATCCACATAGTCCCCTATCAATAAATCAACAATATTGTATGACAAGGTTAATTCACCTATGTCTTTTTTGACCAACTATATTTCAAGTTGCAATCACCAAGTCCGAACCTTCTTCGACACTCACCACGTAGTAATAATACCTCCTTCGATTCTCATTAATAGTAGGGTCATAATACCTCCTTATTGAGCATATCCTTAGACAATGCACATTCTAACTGATTTAGACATGAGTATTTCCTTTCCTAAAAATACTATGTCTTGACCACAACCACATCAATCAACATCTCAACATACTATATTATCTTTCAATTTCACATAACTGGACTACCCAATTTCAGTTGCTTCACGTTACTAATTCCTTCAACACACACATACACACACATATATATAAGCATTTGCATTCAATTCAATACTTTCAAACACACTCTGAATAAAACAAGTAGTTGCAACATCTAAGAGCAATTAAGAATAATAAAAGTGCAAGGAAAACATTAGATAGCATGCATAAGTAAGGGAAATAGGGAATCCAAAAGAAACAGAGTTGCGCCTAACCTAGTGTAGTGGTGGCCACACGACACTAACATGAGAGCACCATCCTCAATATGTGCTCGACACAGATCACACTCGAGAGCACTCACCTTGCAATGCGCCTGACGCATCTAAGGTGACACCTGACTCTACTGCATAATTTTAAAAGATTCAAATGTTTCTTAGATTCATGTCCTTAATTATTTCATAGTACCAGCTCATCTACCCTATATCCATTTAACTTAATTCATATGTCCCTATACTTCTCAAGTTTTTCATTCACAAATCACCTATTTCAAATCAAATTACATCTTTACTCATAATAAGTAGAAAAGTCTTGGTTTTACTAATAGTAATTCAATCATTAACTCCCAATCATCCTTGTGTTCATACTTATGAAAATTTAAATATGCATACTTCATCAAACACTATTCAAATACTCATTCACATAAAGAAAATCAGTTTACATACCTATACAATACCATCATTAAAGTTGAGATAATAATCAATCTAAATTAAGGATTTTCATTCAGTAATCTAGCCACAACCTACAAGAAAATTTGGAGCATGGTAACCACGTCACCCCCGCATCTAGGTTTTCTATCCTAAGGTTCTATTTGAAAATAAAACTAACATTTCAAAAGACACGCAAGCTAGCCTCCCTTACGTCAATAAAAGCATATACACTTACAAAGAGCTCTAGAAACTTAGAAAACACAAAGATAGCCTAACCTGCATCACATAGTTTCTAATCAATAGTCAAACTACTTTACTAAGACATTGAAATAACAGAGACTCGTCTTGAAGTCTCAAAGGGCACATGCAAGCCACTATACTAAAGTAACTAGAGATACTTAAAAACTGACTCAAAGAAACAATGAGCACAAAATGAACTTATTCAATTCAGGATTATGATTAGACAGTCTTACTCTAATTGTTGTCACGAGTTTAATGGCTCTCTGATCATCAACTGAAAACAGATGAGGTCATAAACTTAGAGAGAAGGTAAAGGAGAATAGAAAGAAACTTTTCTAGAGAGATGGTGGTTATATTAAAATGAACCCTACAAACTGATTTTCCTATTTATGTGTACTTTCATTTTAATAATAAAATATTCAGGTGTAATTTTTAACTATACCACTTCTACTCTAAAGTTATTTTCTAGGGTCTTACATTCATCCCAACAAGAAAAATTTTCGTTCTTGAAAATTGAATTATTAGTAAAGAGATAAAGATAGGTTTCCCTTCAACTCTAATCTTAAATATAAGGAGATACTACCCCACTTTTACACTAGAATATCTAACTGAGTTTATATCTTATTTTAAATTAAGGAGGCAAAAGTCTCAGCAACTATTCTAGGAACACACAATCATACGATTTATGCATAAATTTTTATAACATAGGCATAGTCAACTGTAACATCCCTATTTTTATAAGAGTTAGAAAATTTTAAATTTTAATTCATGTTAATAAATTCTCAATTTAAAAGTATTTTGTATTTTAGATAAAATTTGAACGTTAGAAAACAAATCAAGTAATTTTTAGAAATAATGTAACTAAATAAAATAAAAATATTAATAAAAATAAATACAATAATTATGAATAAAATATATTTATTAATTAAGATTATTTAAAGAGAAAATAATAATATTAATAAAAATAAAATCATAACAATAATTAATACTTAATTAATCATTAAAAAATAATTAAATTGAAAAGAAAATTTTAATGGATAAAATAAATAAAGGAGAAAAAGAAAAAAAAATAATAATAAAGGAAGAAGACAAGAAGAGAAAAAGATAAGATTATATTTAATAAATGCAATTATTATTTTTATTAAAATAATAATAATAATAATAATAATAATAATAATAATAATAGTTCCTTCATTAAGTGAACATAATCATCATTTTAATTAAAAAATAATAATAAATAAAATTATGTGTATATAAAGGGATCAAGTGAGATGGGAGAAAAAAAAAGATATGGAGAAGTAGAAAGAGACAGGAGAAAGAAGAAAGAAGGACAAAGAAAGAGAAGACAGAAGGAAGAGAGAGAGGAGAGAGAGAAAGAGAAGGGAGAAGGGAGAGAGAGAAAGAAAAAAGAGAAATAAATAAGGAGAAAGAGAGAGAAAGAGGATTTGAAACAAAGGAAGTCTTGAACCTTATACAAGCATTTGTAACTTTATTTATAGTTTGTCTCCCCATTTAAAGGTGAAGAGAAAGTGAGGTTAAGGTTTCTTCATGTTAAAGTTAATCTTCATAAACTTAAGTGTATTTTATCAATCTTTATTTATTTTAAATTATCTTGAAATATATGTTAATTTACTCTCTTTGTTTGTCTATTTCTTTTATCTCCAATTACGCACTGATCCTTTTATTTTATTCATTTTATCTTTAGTTATGTACTAGTCCCATTTATTTTATTTCTTTTATCTTCAATTATGCACTTATATAGTTTATTTTATTTATTTTATCTTGAATTACACACTGATTATGTTTATTTTATTTTATCTCCAATTTTGCACTGGTCCTATTTATTTTATCTCCAGTTTCGCATTGGTCCTATTATGTTATCTCCAACAAATTACGCACTAGTCCTATTTATTTTATCTTCAATTATGCATTATTCTTGTTTATTTTATTTATTTTATCTCTATTTATGCATTGGTCCTATTTATTTTATCTCTAGTTTGACATTGGTTCTATTTGTTTTTGTTCTTACCTGACCCGATTGAAGGTTATTCGTGATGGTGATAGCAGCAACCGAGTTGGTAGTGTTGAACCGAATGAGGGTCCACCTGCAGAGGCTCTTTGACACTCAAGTCAGTAAGAGTGGAAAAGCTGTTTAAAAGTATATGAGTGAGAGAATAGTGAGATAGATGATACTCCCTACGAACATAGTTTATATTTATAGGACCTTGTCATTTACACCTTATAATTACTCATAATGATTTTGTACGTTTAGAATCACAAATTACTATTTTGAAGCTAATTGAGATAAATTAGAATCAATTAGGAAAAACAGATTCAATCAGAATAAACACTATTGACTCGTAATTAATCGTGGGCTGGGCCATAATAGACTCAGTTGAATCTGGCCTTATTACCAGGTAGGTATAGTTTTATTTATTTTGTGTCCAATTTCTCACTCCTCCTATTTATTTTAGTTATCACTAATTTTATCAAAATTATATTTATTTAAAGTTTTTTCTTTAATTCTTATTTTATTCTATTTTGTAGTAATTTAAATATCATATTTTTTTATATAAATACATATAAAGTAAAAGTATGGGCTTTTTTTTTAGTTGTATGCTATGTTATTATTTACTTCTTGTATCTTTTTTAATGTAGTGTACAATTTATGAATTGAGATACATATGACATAACTTGATGACCATTATGTTATGTGGTGATTGAAAATGACATGAGTATGTTTGTTGTGAAAAAGTCATAGGTGTTAAAGAGTTGAAACCATGTTAATATATTTAATATATGAGTCTTTCTTTTTCGGAAGTCACAATTCAATACAATGCGGGATGAAAGGAAGGAACCGGGTGGGGTCTAAGGAAGTATTTCAAGTAGGTGAATATCTGGATAGTTCAAAATATCTGAATATTTCACAGACCAAACTTGGTACTATCTGATACTTGCTCAGCATTGCCAAGGTTAGGTAGTGAGTATATATATCTCTTTTATTGGAAAATGACCAAAATTCTCAAGAAAATAATATGATTGCACCAATATTTTGATAAGATATACTCAACTACCTAATCACTTTCCAAATAACTTTTGATGTTCAAGGTGGATCATCAAAAGTGGTATATAGATCCATATGTTTGATAAAGTGAGATTAATTCTTTTGGGTGTAGGTCAAGTCATAAACCCTATTGTTTGTGGTTGCATGTCAAGTCTTTGGCCCTCATTGTTTGAATTGTTTATTATGTTTATTAAGATTAATATTTAAGGCTTATGAATACCTCACTCCTTTCATTTTTTACCTTCATATATACTTGATGCACTGGTAGAAGCAAAATCTGCTCAGTAAGAGTTGTTAGGAAAGAATCTTTAGAAGATTTTTTGGATGATTGACTTACGAAGAACATATAAAATAGATAATGATGGTACAAAACTTATATGTCATTTGTAATATATTATGAATATTTACAAAAAAATATGAAATGTCAACATATATTTATATCTGTAAAATGATATCACAAATTATATTCTTTAGAAAAGTTTACAGAAGAAAATAATTACTCACAAATTCTAATTAAATAAAAAATATCTATATAGTAGTCGGGTTGTTATAACAACAACCTTTTATCAGATATGTTGGAAATTAGTCAACTATTTTAGGAAAGAATCTTTCTGATTTAATGAGGATTATTTCTTATTTCATTTTGTTATTTGTAGAGATTAGGAGTAATTATTTCTTTCCTTTTATTAGGTAGCAATATCTGTTTTTATTTAAGAAGAGAATATTTCCTTAACTATTTTAGGAAAATATTTATTTGTATAGCTGTATCCAGGCTTGTATATATACAACCTCTGTAATCACTTTCATATATGGGAAAAAATACTTTTTTCTACATGGTATTAGAGCACGATCTGAACCAACACTAAATACCTCTCTGTCCAATGGCTGGCAAGAGTGAGAAACAAGAGGAAGGGCTCAAGATGGAGATTGGGGGTGTTGTCCTTACCAGCACATTTGAGGGAAACAACCTCCAAATCACAGGCCACAAACTTAATGGCCAAAATTACACCCAATGGGCAAGATCTATCCGCCTCTTCCTCCAAAGAAAGGGAAAGGAGGAGTATATCACCGGTGAAGCTACAAACCACACGAGGCCGATGCCAAACTCAAAACTTGGAAACTAGAAAATAGTCTGGTAATGTCTTGGCTACTAAATACTATGACGAATGAAAGCAGAGGAGACTTTATGTATTTCAGCACTGTAAAAGAAATAAGGGATGCAACATAAGAGACATAGGACAACACTTCAACAATCTTTGAGATTAAAAGCCTCATTCATGACTTAAGACAAGATAATTCTACAAGTACAGAATATTTTAACACCCTCACTCGATATTGGCAACAGTTGGACATTTATGAGGAGATCAAGTGGGGTTGTGCAAAAGATAGTATACAATATAAAACCCTTGTGGAGAAGGAACAAATTTATAAATTCCTCCTTGGACTCAATAAGGACCTTGATGAGGTTCGTGGATGGATTCTTGGGAAGAAACCTCTCCCAAAGGTTCAAGAAGTCTTCTCTAAGGTTAGAAGAAAAGAAAGTAGAAGGAAGATAATGCAGGGAGGTTCTACTGCTGTGCAAATATATGAGAGCTCAACCTTGGCTGCAAAGGGATTGCGACAAAACTACCAACGAAAGAAGTCCAAATCTTCGTGCGAAAATTGCAAGAAGATAGGACATACAAAAGACACATGTTGGTTTCTCCATGGAAAACCTCCATAAGGCAGAGAAAACAGGGGCAACACAATTTCTGTCCACAATCTAGGGAACACCACAGAAGCTGTAACACCTGAACATAGCCCATTCAACAAAGAGGAGATAGACATGTTGCAGAAACTTCTTCAGCAAAGTACAAAAATAGAGAGCTCTAATGGTAGTGCCTCTTTGGCAGAAAAAGGTAACCATTTAAATGCTTTATCTGCATGCAAAGGAGGACAACATATTGGATTGTGGACTCAGGAGCATCTGACCACATGACAGGGGATATTAACATCTTCACCAAGTATTTCCCTTGTCATGAGAGTTCCACAGTTCGAATCACAGATGGTACTCACTCTAAAGTGGTTGGTAAAGGAACAATCATTGTCTCTAAGGATATCATGCTAAATGATGTTCTTTATGTCCCTAAACTTGATTGTAATCTACTATCTATAAGCAAAATAACCAAAGACCTACATCGTGTTACTAAATTTCATCCTCATTTATGTGAATTTCAGGCTTTGGATTCGAGGAAGACGATTGGCAATGCTGAAGAATGTGTGGGGCTTTATCTCCTTAGGGTTGATAACTTCAAGAAAAAATAAGAAGTGTCAAAATATGCTTGTGCAGCCACCTTACCTAAAATTGAGTTTGTACTGTTGTGGCATTATCACCTAGGCCACCCCAACTTTATGTACTTGCAAAAATTATTTCCTTCATTATTGAATAAAAATCCAAATATGTTCCATTGTGATGTGTGTCAACTTGCTAAACATACTAGAAATACTTATCCTACCCAACCATACAAACAATCTCATCCATTCTCCTTAATCCATAGTGATGTGTGGGGGCCCTCCAAGATTAATAATATCACAGGTTCTAGATGGTTCAATACATTTATTGATGACCACACAAGAACAATATGGGTGTTTCTCATAAAGGAAAAGTTAGAGGTAGGACAAATCTTTGAGTACTTTCACAACATGGTGAGGACGCAATTTCAAGCAAATATTCAAGTGTTACGAACAAACAATGGTCATGAATACTACAACTTTGCTCTAGGATATCTCCAGAAAAATGTGATTGTTCATCAAACCTCATGTGTCAATACCCCACAACAAAATGGAGTTGGAGAACGGAAACTGTCATCTATGGAAATTGCTATATCCTTGTTGTTGGCCACAAATGTCCCATCAAAGTTTTAGGGAGATACAATTCTTATAGTTGCCTACCTCATCAATCGAATGCCCTCCAAAGTCTTAAATTACTGCACTCCACATTTCATCCTTTAAACCTCCTTTCTAACCTCTAGACTATTCACTACTATCCCTCTCAAAATATTTGGGTGCTCTATTTTTGTCCATAATCATACACCTACTCATAGCAAATTGGACGCCACCTCATATCCTTGCATTTTCTTAGGCTATTCACCTAATCATAAAGGCTACAAATTTTATTTTCCATCAACGAAAAAGTTCTATCATTTTATGGATGTCACTTTTTTTAGGAAAAACCATTCTACTCCAAGCTTGAAATTTAGGGGAAGAGAAAACAAAATGAATTTTAGCTATGGAACTTTAGCCATACAGGTCATAACCTAACAGAACCAGAGGTGACAATAACAACAGGTCCTGTCAACACCACAACAGCACCAGAGGTGACAATAACAACAGGTCATGTCAACACCACAACAACACTAGAGGTGACAACAAGTCCAGTCAACACAACTTCTAAAACTGAAACAGAGATATCACAAACAGATAAGTCACTCCTTGTTTTTTTTTAAGAAGGGAGAAAATTCGATAGGAGCAAGAGCCCCCTACATTTACAAGGCAAAGCCAAGACTCTATTCGAATACTAGAGCCAACAAAAACTCACCTAGGTAACACTTTCTCTATTCGTCCACATTTTGATAGTTCTAACTAAGAAATCACTGACATTAATCTACCCATTGTTGTTAGAAAGGGTGTGAGGTCTTGTACTCAACATCCTATTGGAAATTTTGTGTCTTATGATAGATTATCATCAAACGAGCTTTTGTGACAACACTTGCTCAAATACCAAGGAACATATAAGAAGCATTGCAACACGAAAAATGGGCAGTAGTTGTAAAAGAAGAAGTCCTTGCTCTAGAGAAGAATGAAACTTGGGAATTTTCAAACCTACCAAAAGGGAAGAAACCTGTGGGCTGCAAATGGATATTCTCCATCAAATATAATGCTAATGGAAGTGTTAGCAGATGTAAGGCACAACTACACACAATCCTATGGCATAAACTAGGAGGAAACCTTTGCTCCAGTGGCAAAACTAAATTCAGTTTGAGTCATTTTGTCACTTGCAACAAATCTGGATTGGCCTTTGCATCAACTTGACATAAAAAATGCCCCAGGACTTGAAAACCAAAGAACAACAGGCAAAGTGTGCAAGCTACCCAAGTCATTGTATGCTTTCAAACAATCTCCTCGGGCATGGTTTGAAAGATTAACCTGAGTGGTCAAAGAAAATGGGTTTGTATAATGTCAAACAGACCACACAATGTTTGCGAACCACTCTTTAGAGGAAACCAAAATAGCATTGTTTATTGTGTATGTTGATGACATTGTCATCACAGGAGATGATCATGAAGAAATGGAGCATCTCAAGAAGCTCTTGACAAAAGAATTTGAAGTGAAGGACCTAGGAAAACTCAAGTACTTCCTAGGAATGGAAGTAGCCCGCTCGAAAAATGGAATCTCTATGTCTTAGAGGAAATATACAATCAATATGCTAAAGGAAACTAATACGTTAGGGTGTAAGCCTATTAACACTCCGATGGATCCAACAAATAAACGGGGGATGGAAGAAGAGAGTAGCCCAAGTAACAAGGAGAGGTACCAAAGACTTGTGGGAAAACTAATTTACTTAACTCATACAAGTCCTGATATAAGTTTTGTAGTAAGTATGGCAAGTAGATATATGAAAACCCAAATGAGCTACATATGAAGGTTTTCAATCGAATTCTTCAATATCTTAAGGGAACACCGGGAAAAGGGCTCTACTTTGCACAAAAAATAAAATAGAAACCTTGAGGTGTACATCGATGCAGACTAGGCTGGATCAATTATTGATTGAAAATCCACTACAGGGTATTGCTCTTATGTTTGGGGAAATTTGGTGACACGAAGGAGCAAAAAGCAACAAGTGGTGGCAACAAATAGTGCTGAAGCAGAATTTAGAGCACTGTCTCATGGCATGTGTGAAGGGATATGACTTCAAAGAATACTCAAGGAGCTTAATCTTTCCTTAGATTCTCCTATAAAAATTCTATGTGACAACAAAGCTGCCATAAGCATTGCAAAGAATCTAGTACAACATGTAGAGATTGACCACCATTTCATAAAAGAAAAAATTGAAAGCAAGATTGCCAACCTATAATATACACCATCAAGTCTATAAACAACAGATATTTTGACTAAAGGTCTCCCTAGAAATACATATGAAACTCTAAGGTCCAAACTCGGCATGATAGATATCTACCACCCAGCTTGAAGGGGAGTGTTGCAAATCAATCAGTTATTTTAGGAAAGAATCTTTCTAATTTAATGAGGATTATTTATTATTTCCTTTTGTTATTTGTAGAGATTACGAGTAATTATTTCTTTCCTTTTATTAGGTAGCAATATCTATTTTTATTTAACTTTTATTAGGTAGAAATATCTGTTGTTATTTAAGAAGAGATTATTTCCTTATCTATTTGAGGAAAATATTTATTTGTACAACTATATCTAGGCTTGTATATGTACAACCTCTTTGTAGGAACAACTGGATCTAGAAGGGGGGTTGAATGGAGTCTGAACTCAATTCGTTATAAATAGAAACCACCAACCAAGGCAAAAATATATAAGAACACATAAAAGCAGTTTTATACTGGTTCACCCTAATCTCTTGGGCTACGTCCAGTTCTTCCTTAAACAAACCTTTCAAGAGGTTCCACTATTCAGTCAATAGTTACAACGTGTACACAAACCTCTCCAGGTTATAACGAGTACACAAACCTCTCCAGGTTATCACGAGTACACAAATCTCTCCAGGTTATACCAGTCCCAATCTCCTCCTGAGATCAAGACCACTCAAAAATTAAAGAAACACTCTCAAAAGAGAAAACAATGAAAGTTCACAAGGGTTTACTTCACAATGGTGAAGAATTACACAATAGTTTCACACAACCCAAACTCTATATACTCTGAACAGCGAATTGACAATAGACACTCATTATATTTTCTTCAATGTATTATATGATGTTTTTCTCTTTTTGCTTCTTTTTGTTGTGTATGCTTCAACTTGAACTTGTTCCTCTATATGTAGCTTTGTAGAAACTAGTCGTTGGGATGCTTGAATAGAGCAATCTTGACTTTCTGATGTATGGAGCTCAAACTGGAAATATTTCTCTAATTTTCATACTGTATTAAACTTGATTAGTTATGTATCATAAATAATTTAAAATAAAATAGAGAAATTATATTTGAGATACTCATCAATAATTTGAATAATTTCTATTATGAACAGATTTGAATGTTAAAGCACATTATGATATAAAATCAATTAATCACATTTAAATACTTCATAATAATTTGAATAATTTCCATTATGAACAAATTTGAACAATAAAGCACAATATGATATAAAATCAATTAATCAGATTTAAATACTCCATAATAATTTGAATAATTTCCATTATGAACAAATTTGAACGTTAGAGAACAATATGATATAAAATCAATTTAAATCAAATCAATAACACATAAAAGTAAATAGTAAGAAAACTTATCTCTTTATAGACCACGTGTCTCTTGCTTTAATAATAATAATGTTAACCGAGTCATCAAATATAAATGTATACTTGAGTTTTGTTATCATCAAAACTTTATCAAATGATTTGATCCTCTAAAGGGACTTTGAAACGTCTAATGTTCAACACTCTCTTATCACTTTTTTTTTACAATATAGAAATCACATATAAAAAATTTGTGACATATAAAAATATATTTCACATTTTTATAAGTTTATAAGACATTAATATATACATAATCACATTACTTTAGTTTTTTTCCTATTTTGAATTTGAGAGTTTGAAATCTTTTAGAATCATCACTTATCCATTATATTTCTAACTTTTTAAACAATGCAAAGCATACCATAACTAGATTACCAGCATTTCGTTATCCAAATTTATAAACTTACAATATTTCAATCATATACAAAATTCATAATATTCATATCTTTTTTAAATGTTTGAATAGGCATGACAAGAGTGTACTACCATGATTAGTTATATAAAGGCTAATTAAAATGTTATCTAAAGGAAAAGAAAAGGAATAAGAGCTAGGAGAATCTAGTGGAGAAAGTAACAGTCACATAATACACCACGAACTAAGAATTCCCGAAATTGAATCTCAACTTAATAGATGGAAACTCCCTAAATTAGAAATTTCCTCCCTTTACAAAACTAAAATCACTGACATGTTCAAAGGAGAATATGTCATTAAAACAGTTGAAAAAGAAATCGACATAAAACAGACTCAAGAGTCTATCCCTCTAATATCTCGGCAACTTATTGCCGAACATATAAAAGATTATAAATATTTGCATATCGGGTCTATCCAGATTGCAATAAAACCATTGTTCAGACAAGGGATCGATACCCCTTTATTTGCAGTTCTAAGAGATAATAGGCCTAAACAATTAAGTGATCAGATTTTGGCCATATTTGAAACCAATCTCCACGAAGGACCAGTCTATATTAACAATTATCCGAATTATTCAGTATCCCTAAAAAGTTTTCATGAAACAAATTATAATGTCTTCTTAGATATTAAAATGAAAGAAGATGATTGGAATCCTAGGGCAATCCCCATCACAATAATATATCGTCTCTATTATAAAGTAATGAAAACACAACTGGCCCCACAGGCCCTGTTAATATCTCCTAAGGATGAAACTACACTCTTGCTAGTTAATCCCGAAAGAGTAAATGCCTC
>Ga0209489_105839_pt1 | contig 20702 bp, 13 predicted proteins | sample SiratrowhiteBW_FD_187527 | JGI IMG/M metagenome (GOLD analysis project Ga0209489, IMG submission 187527) | Root nodule microbial communities of legume samples collected from California, USA - Siratro white BW (SPAdes) (version 2) | ecosystem: Host-associated > Plants > Roots > Nodule | place...
TCTCTCTGTGTATTTTTTCGTCTTTTTCTTCTCACTGTTCTCTCTTTTTCTCCTTTCAGTCTCACTAATGATCCGTGTCTTTTCTTTTTCTCTCTTTCTCTTAATATATCTCCTTTTTCCTTTTTCTTATTTTAATTAATATTTTTTTAAATCCAAGTGGTTCAGAGAAGTTACCAATCTTTGACTCCTTCTCCTTGTTATTTATATTCTTTTAAATTAATATTAAAAATGAATCTACCCATGAATGAGACTTAAGCCATTTTCCAACGGTAATAATTCATTATTTATTATTAATTTTATTTTTATTAGTAGAGAACATGGGTTGTTATCTGAGCAGTTTCAAAAATATTATTTACAAATATATATTTTTTAAAAAAAACAATACGTAGAGTTAAGATGTGAGAACATGGGAGTCTACTGCCATTGACTCATTTTTTTTATTATTTTTTATTAACTATCTATTATCTTGAACGTGCAAATCAAGTAAGCAGTTTGAAAGCAGTCTTCCTTTCTTTTTGTTTTTTTTATTTATTCTCCTTTTCTAATATATATATATATATTTATTTTCATTTTGTTTTTATTATTTAATATTTATTACTTATTATTTTTTTTAATTTTGTTTAATTATTATCTTTTAATTACCACATTTTTTAGTTTTCTCTTAATGGAAAAATTAAATGTTTTTTTTATATTTATTATTATTTTTTTTATATTTAAAATACTACCCAGACAAAATCGGGTGTTGACAATTATTAAGCATAATCAATTACCATTAATCAGAATGATAATCAGGTCAACTATTCAAAATTTCTAATCTTTTCTATTTTTCTTGATTTTATTTCCATTAACATTTGTATCATTAATGGGCATCAGAAAAGGCAGGCAGAAAGAGAGATAATGTGACATGGCAACACCTTAATGACAATTTTATTTTTATTATTATTTTCTTAACAAATTTTAATGGACTGATTTCCCTTACTTTGTTTCTTTTTATGAATTTTATTTTAAAACTTTATTCATAGAATATAATGGAACCAAAACCTTTTTTATTTGAATGACAAAGTATAATAAAACTAAATAACACACATTTTTATTTTAATTCTTATATTATTTTATAATTTGAAATAATTTTATTTGCCCGGACGAAATTGGGTGTTGACAGTTGTCCCTCCTTACTTAAATTTTACCAAATGATCTAAACTTTTAAGAAGTTCGGAATAGTTGAGTAAAAGATAAGCAAGGACAAAAACACTAATTTCGTTCGGTTTGGCAATAAATATATGCGAAGACTGAGATCTTGCGTTGTAGGGGATTTACAAACCAAGGGATAACTAGAGACTTAGTATAACTGCAAATTTAAAATGAAGATACGCCGTAGAGCCTCTTCTTCATAAATGTTGAAAAATTAAAATGAAGATACGACGTAGAGCCATTTCTTCATAAATGTTGGAAAATTTGAAATGAAGATACGACGTAGAGCCCTTTCTTCATAAATGTTGAAAATTTTAAAATGAAGATACGACGTAGAGCCCCTTCTTCATAAATGTTGGAAAATTTGAAATGAAGATATGACGTAGAGCCCATTCTTTGTAAATGTTGGAAAATTTGAAATGAAGATACGACGTAGAGCCCTTTTCTTCATAAATGTTGAAAAATTAAAAATGAAGATACGATATAGAGCCTTTTCTTCAAAACTGTTGAAAATTTAAAATGAAGATACGATGTAAAGCCCATTCTTCATAAATGTTGGAGAATTTAAAATGAAGATATGACGTAAAGCCCTTTCTTTAAAAACTGTTGAAAACTTAAAATGAAGATACGACGTAGAGCCCATTCTTCATAAATGTAATTTGAACTTGAGTCTGATTTGATTGAAGTTTTGATGAAAATGCTTGAATGTATGCATGCCATGAATGCACAACACTTTGAACTTTTAATCTTTCTGAATGTCAAATGAAACTTTGAATTTATGAACACATGTTTGAACGTTTGAAAATTCGAGTTAAATGCATGTATGAATGTTTGAATACATGTAAATTTAAGTTTTTAAAATGCATATATGAATGCACAATGATTTGATTTTGTTTTCTTCTTGTTGAATTTATTTGAGAATGCCAAGTTTTATCGTATTTCAAGAATAAATTATATACAAAGGTTTAGTCATGTACTTAATAAGTACCAATAACTTTCAAAAGAAACGTATGTACAGGCCTACAGGTATGCACAAAAGATCTTTGTTCAATGTCTTTCAAATATTCCAAAATTTATGTACAAAGGAACATTTTTCAATGATTTCTTCCAATGTTTATTCAAAAATATGGACAAAATGGTTTTCTTTGGTTTTTTCCAAAAATATACACAAAAATAAGTTTTTCCTTTTACCCAACAAGTTTTCAATGTGGAATCAGGTGTTCCTAGTAAAATTGAATTCATTGGATGCTAATTTTTCTCAAAATTGTCATAAAGTTGAAGCATATGCCCACGAAGATAATCACTAGCTTTCTGTTTAGAAACACTGCTTTGATGTATGCTTGAACCCTCAGGCGAAGGGTAAGTGTATAGAGAGTTTTTGGTATTTGAAAGATACTAGGAGTGCAAATCTTCTGACAGGGCTGCCCTAGTTTAGGTGTCCCAGCTTTGGTAAATTAGACTTTAGACTTTAGATTTGAATGAAAGCACAACTGTTTCCAACAGGGGAACGACTTTGTAAGGAAGCCCCACCCAAATTGCCCCAGTTGCAAGGACGAAGGTCATGATATGGTATATGTGAAGGATGAGCTGTAAGATAAACATTTGATGGGTAAGGGTGCGAATGAAATCGAATTGCCCTAATTTGTATGTACAAGATTTATGTGAAAATGAGGTAGCAAGGGTATGTAAGAAACCAAATTGCCCCAAGGGTAATGAAAGATTAGTTATTTTTTTGCGAGGTAGGAAGGGTATGTAAGAAACTGGATTGCCCCACTTGGTGTTGTATCTTCCACCGACTTGTAGAATGACCAAACATTAGTCTAACAGAGGCGCTCTGATAAACTTTTCTCTTCTTTTTTTTCTTTTTTTTTTCTTTTTTATTTATTTTCTTAACACGTATTATCAATCACATAATCTCTTTACAAGGTTAATCCCTATGAAAATCATTGCAATCATTCAACAATCAATATGGACTTTATTGAGCTTGTAACGTGGCCAGGGGTAAAGAAGGTTGTGAAAAAAAGGATATAAAGGCTCAAAAATTATATTGGGGGTTTTATATTTAAACGAGGATCATCAACCAAATGTTGTAACCAACCAAGGTCATCTTCCATGAGCTTTTTGTATCATGTACATTTTCTCTATTTCCCTTCTCATTAGAGAGTCTTTATTGTACTCCCTCTTTGTTGAACTTTTGAGAATATTTTCTTTTTCTCTTTTTCTCTTTTTTCAATTTTTTCTTTCCTTCTCATATTTTCCTTTTTTTAAGAAGCTTGCGACTCACTCCTTGCATGATGTGCATTTTCCTTTATGCTTCCAGGAACTTCTGATGATACTCCTTTCTTAATGAATTAGGAGCTTTGATGTATAATTGTTTATGAATTTCTTCTATCGAAACTTTAGACCGAACTTCCAATTGTTGATGATCCTCATACGGGTATTTGAAAGAAAAATTTTGTTTAGGCTCAAAGAGGGTGCAAAGGATTTGTAAAAGTGTTTAGGATGAAGAAACATGGCCATATATCACCTTGAATCATGATTGCTTAATTTTCAAAAAGATTAACAGTGAAACAAAATGTAATGACTTCCAACACATGTCTCTTTTTTCTTTTTCCCTTGTCCTATCTTTTGCTTAGATCGCCCTTGCAGGTTTTCAATCTAACGAACTTTTATTTTTTATTTTTATTTATTTTGAATGCCTCTGAAGACAAGAAATAGAAACAATCTTTTTGCTAGCAGTAAGAATACCACATTTCTGCCCCGGTACAAGAGCTTTCTCAAGAAATAGCAATCCTTAAGGCAAACCTTTTTTTTGGATATTTGGAGATTTTTTAGGCTTTTTGGGAATTTTGGGAAGGGGAAAGGTATCAAGCACTACGTCGAGACAATTTCCTTGAGAAACCCAACTTTTACCTTCGTTAAGCATTTTGCTATTCACGGTTCATTTGGTCATTTATGATCTTATGAATTCAGTAATTCAGGAACAAATAATTCATCACATTGAAAAAGAGAATTTTTTTGAACTTTACAATGAGAGTACTAGTTTTTACAAAATAAAATTTGTACAAAAGAAAATCCTGTCTCTACGGAATCATATCAAGCATAGAACTTTTTTACTGTGTCAGAGTTAACTGGCAAATGCAACTCTTCCCCATCCATCTTTGTGAGAATCAGTGCACCTCCAGGCAATGCCTTTTTCACCACATAAGGGCCTTCATAATTTGGCATCCACTTCCCTCTATTATCTCTTTGGACCGTTATGATCTTTTTCATCACCAATTCCCCTTCTTATCAAACGCCCTTTTCATTCTTTGTTGGTATAATTGTCCATGAAAGATTGCTGCTAGTCTTTTTTCATCAATGAGGTTGAGCTGGTCATGTCTAGTTTTCACCCATTTAGCCTCTTCTAATTGAGCCTCCATCAGCACTCTTAGGGAAGGAATTTCAACTTCAAAGGGGAGAACTGCTTCCATTCCATATACCAATGAAAAAGATGTTGCCCCTGTTGATGTTTGAACTGAAGTCCGGTATCCATGCAAAGCGAAGGGTAGCATTTCATGCCAGACTTTGTATGTGACTACCATTTTCTGGACAATTTTCTTTATGTTCTTATTTTCCGCTTCTACTGCTCCATTCATCTTGGGTCGATAAGGAGTAGAATTATGATGTTGAATCTTGAATTCTTCACATAGCTCAGACATCATTTTGTTATTCAAATTCGTAGCATTATTAGTGATGATTCTGCTAGGTAGACCGTATCTGTAAATGATCTCTCTTTTGATGAACTTCGCCACTACTTTTCTTGTCACATTGGCATAAGAAGCAGCCTCTACCCATTTAGTAAAGTAATCTATGGCCACCAGATTGAAACAATGCCCATTTGAGGCTTTTGGCTCAATAGCCCCAATGACATCTATACCCCACATGGAAAATGGCCATGGTGCAGAAAACACATTCAACGTTGTCGGCGAGACATTGATGTTGTTGGCGTATTTCTGACACTTAAGACATTTCCTGACATGGATGCAACAATCATTCTCTATAGTCAACCAACCTGCTCTCAAGATTTTTCTAGCCATTGAATGACCATTCATATATGTTCCAAAAGTTCCTTCATGGACTTCTTTTAAGATCAGTTCTGCCTCTTTTGTATCTACACACCTAAGGAGCACCATATCATGATTTCTTTTATACAATATTTCCCCATTTAGGATGAACTTCATAGCCAATCTTCTTAACATTCGCTTATCATTTTCAGAGGCCCCTTCAGGATATTCTCTTTCCTTGAGATATTGCTTAATGTCAAAATACCATGGTTTGTCGTCTGATTCTTCTTCTATGAAGGAACAATAAGCTGGTTGTTCATGACTTTTCATCTTGATCTTTGGTAGTTCACTCCTTGGTTTACCTCAAACATGGATGATAAGGTTGCTAAAGCATCAGCCAATTGATTATCTTCCCTCGAGATGTGATGAAATGTTATAGTATCAAAATACTCCATTAATTCCTTAATATATGCTTGATAAGGAATCAACTTTTGATCTCGAGTTTCCCACTCTCCTTTTACTTGTTGGACAACGAGGGCAGAATCCCCATACACTTCTTACCATTTTGCCCCAAATTCAATGGCAGCTCGAATACCTATAACACACGCCTCATATTTTGTTGTACTGTTGGTACAATCGAAACACAATCTTGCTGTCATAGGTATATACTGTGTTCTAGAAAAGATAAGAACTGCTCCTATTCCATACCCTAATGCATTAGATGCTTCATCAAAGAACAATGTCCACATATTTTCATTATTGTCATCTTTGAGGACCAAAATTTCTTCATCCGGGAATTCAAGCTGCATAGATTGATAATCTTCAATGGGTTGGAGTGCCAAGTAGTCTGCAAGGACACTACCTTCGATAGCTTTTTGAGTAACATATTGTATGTCATATTCGGATAACATCATTTGCATCGAGCTATTCTCCCCGTAAGAGCAGGTTTTTCAAAAATGTACTTGATTGGATCCATCTTGGAGATTAACAATGTTGTGTGACTTAGCATATACTGTCTTAATCTGTGGGAAGCCCAAGCTAAAGCACAACAAGTCCGTTCTAATGCAGAATACCTTTGCTCACAATCTGTAAATCTTTTGCTCAAGTAATAATGGCATGCTCTTTCTTTCCCGTTTCATCATGCTGACCTAAAACACAGCCCATTGATCCATCTAACACTGTCAAGTATAAAATAAGAGGTCGCCCAGAGACTGGCGGACGTAATATTGGGGGTTCTTGTAGATATTGCTTTATCTTTTCAAAGGCTACTTGACATTCTTCATTCCATTCTTTGGTTTGATTCTTGCGCAGTAATTTAAATATGGGCTTGCAGGTAGAGGTCAAATGGGAAATAAACCTAGCAATATAGTTTAGTCTTCCCAGAAAACCCTGAATTTCTTTTTCCGTACACGTATGGGGCATTTGTAGAATTGCACGCACCTTGTCTGGGTCCACTTCGATCCCCTTTTGACTTACAATGAAACCTAGAAGTTTTCCAAATCTTACGCCAAAAGTGTATTTTGCCGGATTCAGTCTGAGCTTGAATTTTCTTAATCTTTCAAACAATTTTCTCAAATTGGCTAGATGCTTTTCTTCAGATTTTGACTTGGCAATCATATCATCAACATAAATTTCAATTTCTTTATGCATCATGTCATGAAGAAGGGTTACCATTGCCCTTTGATACGTTGCGCCAACATTTTTAAGTATGAATGACATCACTTTATAACAAAAGGTTCCCCATAAAGTAATGAAAGTGGTCTTCTCCATATTTTTCGGTGCTATCTTAATCTGATTATACCCGGAAAAACCATCCATGAATGAGTACAATGAAGATGTAGCAGTGTTGTCCACTAATGTGTCAATATGTTGTAGTGGAAAATCATCCTTAGGACCTGCCCTATTCAAATCCCAATAATCCACACACATTTTCACCTTCCCATATTTCTTCGGCACTAGCACAACATTTTCTACCCATTGGGGGTATTTGGCTACCACCAGAAAACCCGCATTAAATTGTTTTTCCACTTCTTCTTTTATCTTCTGTGCCATTTCAGGTTTCATTCTTCTTAATTTCTGCTTAATCGGAGCACATTCCGGTTTAAGAGGCAACTTATGTTGTACTATATCAGGATCTAGTCCAGGCATGTCTTGATAGGACCAGGCAAAAACATCTTTAAATTCCCTTAACAAAGAGTATAACCGTTCTTGCATCTCCTTTGTCAGACTAGTTCCAATCTTGACATGTTTTTCTTCCCCATCTTCTCCCAAATTAACCCTTTCAAGTATTTCTTCATGTGGTTTGATTTCCCTTGTCTCTTGTTCTACCAATCTCAGCAATTCTGGAGGGGGTTCACAGTCTTCATCATAATCATTTTCCGTATCCTCGACAGGGAGTTCAAAATTTGGATGCGAAATACTCAAGTTTTCAAAATCATCACATCTGCATTATTCGATTTTATGCAAATAAATAGGCAAGAAAGAAAATAGAGAAACCACAAATTTATTGGAAAAGAAATACAAACTAATTTTTATTTATTGAATTTGGAAATCACAAAGTTTTAAGCCCAAACCAAGGCTTTATTGAATTTGAGAAACACAAAGTTTTAAGCCCAAACAAAGGCTTTATTGCAAAAAAAAGAAAAACAACGATTACATTTCATCATTAGCAAACACCACGGGTAAATCTTGAAACTCCCAATTGTTGATTCTCGCATTAGGAAGGCAAGGGTGCACGAGATTCAGACTTCCTTCAATTGGTGCTTCTTCAATTACAGCCACTTTGTCAGTATTTATCCATCCTACGCTTCGGAATGTTTGCCCTATATCGCATAGGGTAATTCCTTCTTTTCTTCCCTTGAACCTTTTCTTCTTGTCTGCCCAAGTGGGTTTGTATCCCAATCCATGTCTTCCTTTGTTCTCAATTAACTCGAGTGGGTACAAGAGTCCTTGACCACTTTTCCCCAATGCCTGTCCATACTTGTATCCTTCCTTCAGCATGGTTTTTGCCATCATTAACGATGCCTTTGATAAGTATGGATTGATCTTAAAAGGTTCAACATACATTGTTCCCACAATCTCTAGGGCTTGGAAAGAAGTTTCCAGAGCCTCTTCAGCAGTCTCAATATAGGGAGTAGGCAATAGTCCACTCACTAGGAAGTCTTCCTCACCCGAGACTATAATTAACTTGTCATTGATTATGAACTTAAGCTTCTGGTGCAAGGTAGAGGGTACAACACCTGCTGAATGTATCCAAGGACGCCCGAGCAAACAACTGTAAGCAGGAAGTATATCCATCACCTGGAACACGACTTGAAAGGTACAAGGTCCTACTTGTATAGGCAGTTCAATTTCACCAATAACCCCTCTCCGGCTTCCATCAAAGGCTCTTACAACCATGCTGTTAGGGCGTAATATGCCCCTTCACAAGATATTTTATCCAACGTTGTTTTCAGCATGACGTTCAGGGATGAGCCATTGTCAATAAGTATTCTTGCCAACACGTAGTCCATACACTTGACTGATATATGCAAAGCCTTGTTATGACCTCTTCCTTCAGTGGGTATTTCATCTTCAGTAAATGTAAGGTAGTCATTTGCCCTAATGTGGCTCACAATTCCTTCAAACTGATTCAAGGATATATCACGTTCCACATGAGCTCCATTAAGGATCTTCATTAACAGGTTTCGACGGGAAGTAGAATACATCAACAAATCCAACAGTGAAATTCTTACCGGCATGCGGTTCAATTGATCAACCACTTTGTATTCACTTTGTTGTATAAACCGCAAAAATTCACCAGCTGCTTCATCAGAAATTTCCTTGTTGTCCTTCCCTTTAGGCTCTTGGTCAACTTGTAAGGCCTTCCCTTTCAGAAATGCCTTAGCTCTCTTGATAGTAACCTCTTCGCTGGTCTTCTCTAGGCTTTTGCCATTCCCCAACTCCGGTGGGGTGAAAAGGCGACCACTTCTTGTCATTCCTCCAATCCCAGAAATATTGTCCACGGTGGTCTTATCAATGTCTATAATTTCATTATCTTGCTTTCCACTTGAATCATTTTCCAGGACACTGACCTCATATTTCCATGGAACTGCCTTATCACTTTTATATGGAAAAGGGGATGGAGTCTATATCACCATGGGTCGTCTTTCTCCAAGCATTATTGGACTTCTAGCAAAATGTAATACTAGTGGTTTTGGACCATACAATTTGGGGTCTTCGCTGGTCTGAGTATATACTTCTTCCTCTTCGCTTGAGTGACAAACTTGTAATATGTGTCTATCTAACAAATCTTGCAAAAAACTTCTGAATTCAAAACACTCATTGATCGAGTGTTCTTGGCTAGCATGAAATCCATACGTACCTTCGGCTTGCCCCCAGATTTGAAATACCCCATTTGACAAATCAATGTAAAAATATCCTTTAATGGGCTCTTGATATCTTCAACCCTTCTCACTAGACTTTGACATACGTCTCTCAAAATGACATTAGTTGAGGGACTTGCATGGCTGGAAAAAGGATTCTTTTCAACATTTGGTTTATCTTCTTGGAAGGTTAACCATCCCGCATCTATCAATTGTTGAACCTTGTACTTAAACTGCCTGCAGTTCTCAATGGAGTGTCCAACAACTCCGCCATGATATTCGCACTTAGCGTTAGGATCATAATTCCTAGGATAAGGTGGTTGGGCATATCGCAACCAAAGCATTTTGAAGAAGCCTAGGCAAAAGTCCTGTATATGACATTAGAATAAGAGTGTACTGAATCTGTTCCCTTCTTTGGAATGAACTCTGCCCTTGAGGTTGATTAGCATTTAGTCCCCCTTCATTCCTCCAATTTTGCTTGGGCATATAAACATTAGGAGGCATGGAAGAAGGTCGTATTGCCGGAGGCACATTTTGTTGATACACAGGTGGTGTACTTGCAGTATAAGAGGTATGGGAATGCTCCGGTCTATACCGAGTTGATGGATAACCTCCCTAATGGGTTGTGGTTGAAGCTACTTGTCCTTCGCCTTCTTTTTTCTTTCCCAAGTTGAACCCCGTTTTCTTACCGATCGCCGCTGGACCTTGTGCAATTTTGCCAGTTTTCAACCCAAGCTCAATTCTTTCTCCAATGATGACAATGTCAGCAAAGTTAGAAGAAACACTGCCCAACATATGTTCATAGTAAAGTACCCATGAACATAGTCACCATTTCCTTATCATGCAATGGTGGTTCCACTTGAGCAGCTAATTCCCTCCATCTCTGGGCATACTCTTTAAAAGTCTCATTGTCTTTTTTCGACATATTTTGTAGCTGCAATCTATCAGGAGCCATATCGACATTTTACTTGTATTGTTTCAAGAAAGCATCCACTAAGTCGTTCCATGATCTAATTCGAGCCGGTTCCAGATGCATATACCAGCTTAGAGCAGTGCCTGCTAAACTGTCTTGGAAGAAGTGTATTAGTAGCTTTTCATCACCAGCATGTGCAGCCATCTTTCGACAATACATAGTTAAGTGATTCTTTGGACATGAGGCACCCTTATATTTCTCAAACTCAGGTACCTTGAACTTGGGAGGAATCACAACATTAGACACCAAACATAGATCTAGAGCATTCCCGAATCCAAAACTGCCTCCTCCTTCAATGGCTCTGAGTCTTTCTTCTAGGAACTCTAACTTGTTTTTGGCTTCTTCTGCATCATGGGACATTAATCTCTAATCCATAAAATAAAAGAACATAAAAATTTCGAGAATCTTTTGACAAGTAAAGATAGACGAAATTGAAAAGTATATGTCAAAAATAATAAAAAAAACAAAAAAAAACAAACAGTAAATAATCGAATTTGTGAATAATTTTGGATTTCAAATGTCTATATTTCTTAGAAAAATGTTCCATGATTTTCCAAAAATCTTTGATAAAATTTCTAATCCATAAAATAAAAGAATATAAAAATTTTCAGAATTTTTTGACAAGTAGAGATAGATAAAATTGAAAAGTATATGTCAAAAATAATAAAAAAACAAAAAAAAAATAGTAAACCGTAGAATTTTGAAAAAAAAAAATATTTCAGATATCTATATTTTTGTAAAAGAACTTTTAGAAATTTCCAGAATTCGTTGATAAAATCTGCATACCTTAGAATAAAACACTACAAAAAATTTCATAATTTTTTGACAAGTTTGAATAGGTCAAATAGAAAAAAAAAATGCCAAAAATGCTAAAAAATAAAAAAGAAATAGTAATGATGGAATTTTGTTGAAATTCTCGATTTCAAATATCTCAATTTTTTTAAAAAAAAAACCATAGTTTTGCAGAATATTTTGGTAAAATCACGGATCCATACAATATGACAATACAAAATTTTTAAGAATTTTTTGAAAACCATAGACAGGTAAAATAGAAAAAAAGATGTCAAAAATACTAAAAAATTAAAAAGCAAATAGTAAACGATGGAATTCTGAAAATATTTTGTATTTACAATATCTCTATTTTTCTTAATCAAAATTCAAGAATTTTCGAGAATGCTCTGATAAAATCTATAATCCGTATAATAATGCACCACAAAAATATTTCAAATTTTTTGACAACTTTGATTAGGTGAAATAGGAAAAAAAGACGTCAAAAACGCTAATAAAATAAAAAAAATAAATAGTAAATAATGGAATTTGTGAATAATTTTGGATTTCAAATGTCAATATTTTTTAGACAAATGTTCCATGATTTTCCAAAAATCTTTGATAAAATCTCTAATGCATAAAATTAAAAAACATAAAAATTTTCAGAATTTATTGAAAAGTACAGATAGACGAAATTGAAAAGAAAATTTTAAAAATAATAAAAAAATAAAACAACAAATATTAAATTGCGGAATTTTGAAAAAAAAAATATTTCACATATCTCTATTTTTGTAAAAGAACTTTTAAAAATTTCCAGAATTCATTGATAAAATTTCTAATCCTTCGAATAAAACACTACAAAAAATTCTATAATGTTTTGACAAGTTTGGATAGGTGAAATATAAAAAATCAATGCCAAAAATGCTAAAAAAATAAAAAAAAATAGTAAATGATGGAATTTTGTTGAAATTCTGGATTTCAAATATCTCAATTTTTTTTTTGAAAAAAGACCATAGTTTTGCATAATTTTTTGATAAAATCTCGGATCCATACAATAAAACAACACAAAATTTTTAAGAATTTTTTGAAAACAATAGATAGGTAGAAAAGAAACAAAGATGTCAAAAATACTAAAAAATTAAAAAGCAAATAGTAAACGGTAGAATTCTGAAAATGTTTTATATTTACAATATCTCTATTCTTCTTAATCAAAATTTCAAGAATTTTCCAGAATTCTCTGATAAAATATACAATCCGTACAAGAAAGCACTACAAAAATATTTAGAATTTTTTTGACAAGTTTGATTTGGTTAAATAGCACAAAAAATACGTCAAAAATGCTAATAAATAAAAAATAAATAGTAAATAATGGAAATTGTGAATAATTTTGGATTTCAAATGTCTATATTTGTTAGAAAAATATTCCATGATTTTCCAAAAATCTTTGATAAAATTTCTAATTCATAAAATAAAAGAATATAAAAAATTTCAGAATTTTTTGACAAGTATAGATAGACGAAATTGAAAAGTATATGTCAAAATTAATAAAAGAACAAAAAAAATAGTAAACCGCAGAATTTTGGAAAAAAAAATTGTTTCATATATCTATATTTTTGTAAAAGAACTTTTAGAAATTTCCAGAATTCATTAATAAAATTTGCATACCTTAGAATAAAATACTACAAAAAATTTCATAATTTTTTCACAAGTTTGAATTGGTGAAATAGAAAAAAAATGCCAAAAATGAAAAAAAATAAAAAAGAAATAGTAATGATGGAATTTTGTTGAAATTCTCGATTTCAAATATCACAATTTTTTTGAAAAAAAAAACCATAGTTTTGCAGAATATTTTGGTAAAATCATGGTTCCATACAATAAGACAATACAAAATTTTTAAGAATTTTTTCAAAATCATAGACAGGTAAAATAGAAAAAAAGGTGTCAAAAATACGAAAAAATTAAAAAGCAAATAGTAAACGATGGAATTCTAAAAATGTTTTGTATTTACAATATCTCTATTTTTCTTAATCAAAATTCAAGAATTTTCAAGAATGCTCTGATAAAATCTATAATCCGTATAATAAAGCACCACAGAAATATTTAGAATTTTTTTACAGGTTTAATTAGGTGAAATAGGAAAAAAAGACGTCAAAAATGCTAATAAAATAAAAAAAATAAATAGTAAATAATGGAATTTGTGAATAATTTTGGTTTTCAAATGTCTATATCTTTTAGAAAAATGTTCCATGATTTTCCAAAAATCTTTGATAAAATTTCTAATCCATAAAATAAAAGAACATATAAATTTTCCAGAATTTATTGCCAAGTTCAAATAGACGTGATTGAAAAGTAAATTTCAAAAATAATAAAAAAACAAAAAAAGATATTTCACATATCTCTATTTTTGTAAAAGAACTGTTAGAAATTTCCAGAATTCGTTGATAAAATTTCAAATCCTTCGAATAAAACATTATAAAAAATTCCATAGTTTTTCGACAAGTTTGGATAGGTGAAATATAAAAAATAAATGCCAAAAATGCTAAAAAATAAAAAATAAATAGTAAATGATGGAATTTTGTTGAAATTCTAGATTTCAAATATCTCAATTTTTTTGGAAAAAAAATCATAGTTTTGCATAATTTTTTGGTAAAATCTCGGATCTATAGAATAAAACAACACAAAATTTTTAAGAATTTTTCGAAAACCATACATAGATAAAATAGAAAAAAAGATGGCAAAAAGACTAAACAATAAAAAGCAAATAGTAAACGATGGAATTCTGAAAATGTTTTGTATTTACAATATCTGTATTTTTCTTAATCAAAATTCAAGAATTTTCGAGAATTCTCTGATAAAATCTATAATCAATATAATAAAGTACCTCAAAAATATTTAGAATTTTTTGACAAGTTTGATTAGGTGAAATAAGAAAAAAAGACATCAAAAATGCTAAAAAAATAAAAAAAAACAAATACTAAATAATGGAATTTATGAGGAACTTTGGATTTCAAATGTCTATCTTTTTTAGAAAAATGTTACATGATTTTCCTAAAATCTTTGATAAAATCTCTAATCCATAAAATAAAAAAACATAAAAATTTGCAGAATTTTTTAAAAAGTACAGATAGACGAAATTAAAAAGAAAATGTTGAAAATAATAAAAAAAGTAAAAAAAACAAATAGTAAACCGCGGAATTTTGAAAAAAATAATATTTCACATATCTTTATTCTTGTAAAAGAAATTTTAGAAATTTCCAGAATTCGTTGATGAAATCTCTATTCCTTCGAACAAAATACTACAAAAAATTCCATAAGTTTTTGACAAGTTTGGATAGGTGAAATATAAAAAATAAATGCTGAAAATGCTAAAAAAATAAAAAAGAAATAGTAAATGATGGAATTTTGTTGAAATTCTGGATTTCAAATATCTAAATTTTTTTTGGAAAAAAACCATAGTTTTGCATAATTTTTTGATAAAATCTCGGATCTATACAAAAAAACAACACAAAATTTTTAATAATTTTTTGAAAACCATAGACAGATAAAATAGAAAAAAAGATGTCAAAAATACTAAACAATTAAAAAGCAAATAGTAAACGATGGAATTCTGAAAATGTTTTGTATTTACAATATCTCTATTTTTCTTAATCAAAATTCAAGAATTTTCCAAAATTCTCTGATAAAATCTATAATCCGTATAATAAAGCACCTAAAAAATATTTAGAATTTTTTAACAAGTTTGATTAGGTGAAATACGAAGAAAAGACGTCAAAAATGCTAATAAAATAAAAAAACAAATACTAAATAATGGAATTTATGAAGAATTTTGGATTTCAAATGACTATATTTTTTAGAAAAACGTTACATGATTTGCCAAGAATCTTTGATAAAATCTCTAATCCATAAAATAAAAAAAACATAAAAATTTGCAGAATTTTTTGAAAAGTACAGATTGACGAAATTGAAAAGAAAATGTTAAAAATAATAAAAAAATAAAAAAACAAATAGTAAACCGCGAAATTTTGAAAAAAAAAATATTTCACATATCTCTATTTTTGTGAAAGAACTTTTAGAAATTTCCAGAATTCGTTGATAAAATCTCTATTCCTTCGAACAAAATACTACAAAAAATTCCATAAGTTTTTGAAAAGTTTGGATAGGTGAAATATAAAAAAAAATGCAAAAAATGCTAAAAATATAAAAAAGAAATAGTAAATGATGGAATTTTATTGAAATTCTGGAATTCGAATATCTCATTTTTTTTTAAACAAAAAACCATAGATTTGCAGAATTTTTTGATAAAATCTCGGATCCATAGAATAAAACAACAAAAAAAATTTAAGAATTTTTTCAAAACTATAGACAGGTAAAATAGAAAAAATGTCAAAAATACTAAAAAATCAAAAAGCAAATGGTAAATGATGAAATTCTGAAAATTTTTTGTATTTCAAATATCTATATTTTTCTTAATAAAAATTCAAAAATTTTCCATAATTCTATGATAAAATCTATAATCCACATAACAAAGCACCACAAAAATGTTCAGAATTTTTTGACAAGTTTGGATAGGAAAAATAGGAAAAAAAGATGTGAAAGATGCTTAATAAAAAAAAACAAATAGTAAACAATGGAATTTACGAAGAATTTTGGATTTCAAATGTCTATATTTTTTCAGAAAAATGTTTCATGATTTTCTAAAATTCTTTGATAAAATCTCTAATCCATAAAATAAAAGAACATAAAAATTTTGAGAATTTTTTGACAAGTACATATAGACGAAATTGAAAAGAAAATGTCAAAAATAATAAAAAAATAAAAAATGAATAGAAAATCCCAGAATTATGAAAAAGAAAGTCTTTCACATCTATATTTTTTTAAAAGAACTTCTAGAAATTTCTATAATTCGTTGATGAAATCTCTAATCCTTTCAATAAAATACTACAAAAAATTCCATAATTTTTTTACAAGTTTGGAAAGGGGAAATAGAAAAAAAAAAGATGTCGAAAATGTTAAAAAATAAAAAAGAAATAAACAAACGATAAAATTTTGGTGAAATTTTGGATTTCAGATATCTCAAATTTTTTGAAAAAAAACATTGTTTTGCATAATTCTTTGATAAAATCTCGGATCTAAATAATAAAACAACACAAAAATTTTAAGAATTTTTTGAGAACTATAGATAGGTAAAATAGAAAAAAAGATGTGAAAAATACTAAAAAATCAAAAAGCAAATAGTAAATGTTGGAATTCTGAAAATGTTTTGTAATTCAAATATCTATATTTTTTTAATAAAAATTCAAGAATTTTCCAAAATTCATTAATAAAATCTATAATCTGTATAATAAAGCACCACAAAAGTATTTACAACTTTTTGATAAGTTTGGATACGTGAAATAGGAGAAAAAAGATGTCTAAAATGCTAAAAAAAATAGTAAACGATGGAATTTATGAGGAATTTTGGATTTGAAAGGTCTATATTTTTTTAGAAAAATGTTCAATGATTTTCTAAAATTCTTTCATAAAATCTCTAATCCATAAAATAAAAGAACATACAAATTTCCAGAATTTTTTGAGAAGTACAGATAGACAAAATTGAAAAGAAAATGTGAAAAATAAAAAAAATAAAAACATATAGTATGAACTGCGGAATTTTGACAAAAAGAATTCAAATATTTATATTTTTTTTAAAAGAACTTGTAGAAATTTATAGAATTTGTTGATAAAATCTCTAATCCTTCCAATAAAACACTACAAAAAATTCCATTATTTTTTGACAAGTTTGGAAAGGTGAAATAGAAAAAAAAAAGATGTCGAAAATGCTAAAAAAAAAAAAAGAAATAGTAAACGATGTAATTTTGGTGAAATTTTGGATTTCGAATATCTAAAATCTTTTGAAAAAAAAACCATAGTTTTGCAAAGTTCTTTGATAAAATCTCGGATCTATACAATAAAACCACACAAATTTTAAAAATTTTTTAACAACTATAGACAGGTAAAATAGAAAAAAATATGTCAAAAATACTAAAAAATCCAAAAGCAAACGCTAAATGATGGTATTCTGAAATGTTTTGTACTTCAAATATCTATATTTTTCTTAATAAAAATTCAAGAATTTTCCATAATTTTTTGATAAAATCTATAATCCGTATAACAAAGCTCCACAAAAATGTTTAGAATTTTTTGACAAGTTTGGATAGGTGAAATAGGAAAAAAGGATGTCAAAAAACACATTGAAACTTATGAAGAATTTTGGATTTCAAATGTCTATATTTTTTTAGAAAAATGTTCCATGATTTTCTAAAATTCTTTGGTAAAATCTCTAATCCATAAAATAAAAGAACATACAAATTTTCAGAATTTTTTTACAAGTACATATAGACAAAATTGAAAAGAAAATGTGAAAAATAATAAAAAAAAAACAAATAGAAAATCGCATAATGTTGAAAAAAAAAATCATTCACATATCTATATTTTTTTAAAAGAACTTCTAGAAATTTCTAGAATTTGTTGATAAAATCTCTAATCCTTGCATAAAAACACTACAAAAAATTTCATAATTTTTACACAAGTTTGGGAAGCTGAAGTAGAAAAAAAAAGATGTCAAAAATGCTAAAAAAATAAAAAAGAAATAGTAAACAATGAAATTTTGGATTTCAAATATCTCAAATTTTTTTGAGAAAAAAACATAGTTTTGGAGAATTCTTTGATAAAACCTCGGATCTATACAATAAAACAACACAAAAATTTTAAGAATTTTTTGACAACTATAAACAGGTAAAATAGAAAAAGATGTCAAAAAAACTAAAAAATCAAAAAGCAAATAATAAATGATGGAATTATGAAGAATTTTGATTTCAAATGTCTATATTTCTTTGGAAAAATGTTCCATTATTTTCTAAAATTCTTTGATAAAATCTCTAATGCATAAAATGTCAAATTAAAAGTACAGATAGATGAAATTTAAAAGAAAATGTCAAAAATAATAAAAAAATTAAAAAACAAATAGTAAAACACGGAATTTTGAAAAAAAATTATTTCACATATCTATATTTTTTTAAAAGAACTTCTACAAATTTCCAGAATTCGTTGATAAAATTTCTAATCCATTTAATAAAACACTACATAAAATTCCATAACTTTTTGACAAGGTTGGATAGGTGAAATAGAAAAAAAAAGATGTCAAAAATGCTAAAAAAATAAAAAAAATAGTAAACAACAAAATTTTGGTGAAATTTTGGATTTCAAATTTCTCAAATTTTTTGAAAAAAAAAACACATAGTTGTGCAAAATTCTTTGATAAAATCTTCGATTCATACAATAAAACAACACGAAAAATTTAAAGAATTTTTTTATAACTATTGTCGCAACCGGGGTCACGAAAGGGACAACGAACAAAAATATTTTTAATTTTCAAAATAGTGGAGTCGCCACCATAGTTTATTAGGAAAACTATGGAAAATCGAAAACAAGACAAGGCAAGTTCGCAAAACCGGATTTAGAGTCCGGGAGTCGGTTACGTGTGGGGAAGGTACTAGCACCCCATAACGCCCGGCCTACGGCGGTACCTTTAATGAAATGAGCAAAAGAGTGTGATTTTCTGGAATATTTATTTTTCCCAAAAATGAAATAAAATGCAAACAATAACAAACAAATATATTTTTTAGAAAAAGGAGTCAGACAAGGATTTGACCTCTCTAATCAGAAACTACTTATGATCAAGGGTTTTCTAGGGATTGAGAAGAGTGTGGGTGCAGATCTGGATTAATGGGGGTGCAGGAAGTAGATCCGCTAATCAGAAATCCAACAGGGTCGAGGGCATTTTGGGGATTAAGAAGAATTGGAGTGTAGATCTTAATTAATGGGGGTGCAGGAAGTAGATCAGCTACTCAGAAATCCAACCAGGGTTGAGGGCATTTTGGGGATTAAGAAGAATTGGATTGTAGATCTTAATTAATGGGGGTGCAGGAAGTAGATCCGCTAAACATAAATCCAACCAGGGTTGAGAGCATTTTGGGGATTAAGAAGAATAAGAGTGTAGATCTTAATTAATAGGGGTGCAGGAAGTACCTCCATTGACCAAAAACCCAACTAGTGTTGAGGGCATTTTTGTAATTGAGAAAAATGTGAATAGAATGACCCAACTCCTAAATCCTAAGCCACCACCACCTTAACTCTAAGCCACCATCACCTTTCTTCACCCATGATGAACCAAAAGCAGCAACAGCGATGAGGAAGGAGTAGCGGAGGCAACGGCACAGGACGTCGGCGACGGCGGCAGCGGCGGCGGTACGGTATGGCGGCAGCGGTGCGAAAAAAATGGCAGTGACGGCAGAAGTCGTTTTAGAGCTGTTTTAGAGTGGTTTTGGGAGCACAAAATACATGAACAAAATACAGAGCAGAATGTATGGAAGATGGAAGATGATGAATTTTTTTATTATTTAAGAAATAAGAAAAAAAAAAATTCGTAAAGAGCAAAAGGACCTCCCTTTCTTATATTTTTATCTTTATATGAAAATGAAATGATGAAGAAATAAAAAAACATCACAGGAAGATAAGAACACAAGATTTACGAATTTCAAACTTCAAGATCCATATAAAAATCTAAACTTTATAAATCATACCTGTGAGTGTTCTTCAAAAATGATAGTCTCATTTACAAAAATTTCTTGCTTTTCAGTTTTAAACTCAATGTGGATAGTAAGACAGAAGAATCAATCTTCTCTTCTTATATACTTTCTCCCTCTTTTTTTCTCTTTTTCTTCATTCCTCCCAAAGTGATCAGTCATTCTTTTTTAACGTAAGAGTTGTTACCACTTAAGTGAATCTCATTTTTTATTATTTAATTTATTTTTATTCTAAAAGTAGTTCAAAGCAGTTTTGAAAGATTGACTCTTTCTTTTTTTTTATTATTAAAGATGAATGGTAGATGAACGTGAGATAAAACAGTTTGAGAACGGTCATATTTTATTTTTTATTATTGTGAAATGGAGAACATGGGTGGATTGACTGATTCTTTTTTATTATTATCTTTATTTTTTTTGGTGAGAAGTTAAGATTGAGTGAGATTGACCAATTCTTTTCTTTTATTATTATCTTTATTTTTTTTGTGGGAAGTGTCAACACCCAATTTCGTCCGGGTGGATAAGTTTTTATTTTTCTTTTTCTTTTTATCATTTGAAAAATAGTAAAATAATTTTTTATTTTTTATTTTTTTTTAGTTTGAATTTAGGATGTGTTAATTTCTCTTATGTTTAAAATTAGATAAATATTCATTTTACTTTTCTCTTATTTTTGTTCTTGAACAAAATATGAAAATGCAAAAATATATTTTTATTATATTTTTATCTTTCTTAAAACTAT
>Ga0209489_105841_pt1 | contig 20699 bp, 12 predicted proteins | sample SiratrowhiteBW_FD_187527 | JGI IMG/M metagenome (GOLD analysis project Ga0209489, IMG submission 187527) | Root nodule microbial communities of legume samples collected from California, USA - Siratro white BW (SPAdes) (version 2) | ecosystem: Host-associated > Plants > Roots > Nodule | place...
CATGCTAAGGTAATTAACTCTAAGTTTAATTATCTGTATTACAATTAGCTATATAATTCAAATTTATGATCATTGAACTTGAATTACAGTGCAATAAGCAAAGAGGAAGTTGGGAATGTGGATATTACGTTATGCATTGGATGAGAACTATAACAAGAGCTGCGATCATGAATTCTTGGGAGCATGTAAGTTATTCTTTTATAAGTTTATAATATATGTCAAATGTTTGTTAATTTTGAAATTCTAAGACTAAACTTTGCACATTTATTTCAGGTTTTTATAGATACAGAGCCATTGGCAAGGTCTGACATAGAAGAAGTTCAACAAGAATGAGCAAAGTTTTTTCCTAAAGTTAGAAGTACATCTTAGTATTAGAAGTTTTCTTAATGTATTACAAGATCATTTTAGTGTACATTTCTATGTATATTATTTGTTGGACTATTTCTGAATTAAATTATATGAACTAAAAATGAATTAAATCTGGTTTCTGGAACTGTTTACAGGTTGGGTAGTAGCTAATTTAATCTGTTTCTTTAAAAAAAAACACACACACACAACGTTGGTTAAGGTCAAAAACAACGTTGTAAAGGACTCACCACGTCGTTTTTGACCATAACCGACGTGGTGATTAATATTATAATTATTTTAAGGAGTTGCACCACGTCGGTTTTGTCCCAAAAACGACGTGGTGAGGAGAAAACCCACGTCCCTTAAAATAATTATAATATTAATCACCACGTCGGTTTAGTTTTCTTAACCGACGTAGTGAGTTCAATCACCACATCGGCTGTTAAACCGATGTCTGATTCAACGTCTCCTGGGTCAACGTCGGGTCAAAAATCGATGAAAAAAGCCTCTTAGAACCGACGACGAAGGCTATTTTTCTACTAGTGATTCATTATTCATGTATTAATTTAAGATCTTGTTATTATTAGGAACATTTACAAGAGGAATTAATTTCCCTTTTAGATACCTATATAACTTTGGGTTTTTTTAATAAACATTTCTCGTTTCTTTTTAGGAATTTTTTTAAATGATGCAACAATATAGGATTATTAGACAGTATAGAGCATGCATGAGTTTTGTTGTGAGATTTGCCTCCGTGTACTATCTCTTATTTATTATGTTATTTTTTTTACTTTCTTATCAAAAGATCGAGTGATTTTCCACCTATTGAAGATTGGGATAGAATATTTCTCTGTGAAGCATTTTCAAACAAATAGATCATCTATGGTATTGTTATCTTTGTCTACTTCAGACCTTTTTCTATAACTATTTTTATCTAGAAGCATTTCCTTTTTTATATTTTCAAACTTAGTGTTTAGAGTCTCAAGTTTCTATTTTGAATCTTTGTTCTTTTGACACAAAACTGGATTTTCTTTCACAAGGTCAAGATTTTTGGTAAAAACATAGTTAGACAATTTAGAAATTTTCCTTACTTTCTCAAGATCTTTTGAAACACTTTAGAAATTCTTTTCATATGCTTGAAAGCTTATATGATTTTAGAAGTGTTAGAAATAGCCCATATTATATTTGTGTAATAAAATGCATATAAAAAAAATCTACATCTTCGTTTGAGTCATTAGACGTTGTGGAGTAGGGTGTATTTGCCATGAGGTCGATGTGTGTTTGATCTTTGTCAAAGTTTGAACTTGATGAATCCAGATCTTCCCATGTGGACATGAAACTCTTCTTCTTGTAGAACTTCTTCATTCTTTTATTTTATTTATTGTTTTGTTTAAGACACTCTTATTGGAAGTGACTTGGCTTTGTGCAATTAGAGTAGATCACCTTTTCCTTAATATCTTTATGATTTTTGGGCCCGAACTTCTTCCCTTTATCATATCTTTCATGCTTCTTCAACATTGTTAGAGCAAAATTCCAACATCCTACAATTTTTATTAAGTGTTTAAGCATACAAACAATGAAGTTTTGTCTGATGTGCATTGAAGGAAGAGTAGCAGATCATGCAAGTGTTTCGCCTCCAAAGCATACTACCCATTCTGCTAATAGAAGATAGATGATGATCAGATGATAAGTAAAATCAAATACTAAAAGCTAACCTAAACTCAAAGAATATTCCTAAAGCTTAAGTTTAAAATATAGAGAATGTCTTCATCATTTGTCATCAATAAGATCCGCACAATCAAAAGTTGTATTCAAATATCTCTTGGGAATTCAAGCTAAAGCTATAATGATCGCCAACTCTCTTAACAGAAGTTATATTCAACTCTGGTTCAACTATTTGTCTTGTACGGTGTGTATTGTTATCATTGTTTTGTGTAAAAGGGTCTGCTACTGAGGAAGATAATTATTGTCTACTATTATAGAGATTGTTTGAAGAAGATAAGAAAATTAATGTTGCATGAAACGCATTAAATGCTTCTAAACTATATAACTCGTTAGACAATAAGGAGGAAGAAGAAGAAGACAAATCAAGAGAGTTCAAAGTTATACAATGACTAGAAAAGAGAAAGATGTGACTAGTCATTCAAAAAGTGTCTTAGAGGCAAAGAACTTCAAGTAAAGTGAGATTAAAAAGATGGAGAATCCTTCTTGTCAATTAGTTTGAGTTCAAGAAAAGGACATTCAAGTAAGATAAAACTTCCAAGTCCAACAAGTATATGAACCAGTGAGAAAGTTTGAAGAGAGGTCCAGCAGCAGAAATAAGTTAACTGAAATAAGGTGGAATGGAGCCAGAAACATTCATAGAAGGAGAGATTGAAAGGTTGCAACATTGATAAATAAGAGAGTTGAGGAGGTAAATAAGAAAGGTTGAGAAAAGTATTTTCAATACACAGGGAGATTATTCCACCTTGTCGAGAGCAAGTGATTCCTTTCCATGAATATGGTGTTGACCTTGATTTCTTCTATGAGGAGAGAACATGTGATGTTTTTTCACCAAGACCTCTTGTAGGCATAAGAGACAAAAGGGCTTGTCCCTCGATGATCGAAGTCGTATCCGGTCAAATAAATGCAGTTGTCAACACCCAATTTTGTCTGGGTGAAAAATAAATGTTTCTTATTAGTTTCAAAATTAATTAAAAAATCATCTTATGGTTTAAATTTTATTACTTGTTTGTTTTCTTTATTTTTCTCTTAATTATTAGAAAAATACAAAAAAAAATTAATTTTCTTTATTCCTTTTTTAAAAAGAATTTAAGTTTCTATCTTCTTTATCATTTTAGAAAAAGTATTAAAACATAACTTTAGTTTTAGTTTTATTATTTTTAAAAAAGGGAAAAATAAAAAAAAAAGTTTGATTTAGAAAAAAAATATATATGGTTCACGTGTTTTTCATTTTTCTTTACTTTATCATTTTTAGAAAAAAGTTAATTTAGTAAATAATAGAAAAGAGAGACAAATAAAACAAAAAAGAGAACCATAGACAAGTTGAATGGTAGATTTTTTTATGATAAACAAAAGTGTACGTGAGACTTTTCCTTCGAAGCAAGAGAGAGAAAGTGCTATTGAAAAGAGAAATTCAATGTTTTTGTATAATTTACTACTATGTTGTGAAAGTTGTTCAGGGGCTTAATGGAAAAAAAAAGGAACTAAGCATTAATAGGAAGATTCAAGGAATGAATAAAGTTAAGGGATATGAAAGAGTGTTTGTGGGGCTCGACGCTGCTTTATATCTATAAAGCAAATGAAGACAAAAAAATAATAAAAAAATGTAACATTAGCATATCATTAAAGTGTTTTCAAAAAAGACAAGTTTATCACATTGACCACTCTCTTTCAATTCCAGCACACTTCGCTCCCACAAAATATTTTCTATACATGTCATCTTTCATTCCTCTCTCTCAAATCTCAATTACTTTTCAATAAAGCATATTGCAACATAACCATTCTGACAAAGCAATTGTCTCTTTTTTGTGGTCGGTCCCTCTATCTCACACACATTACAACAGGAAGCGCTCCTTCTCCAGTCACTCTCAATTCGTACCTTAGCTCACTCACAAAAGGCAAAAAATATTACACAGGCTACACCACACAAGCTATAAAAGAGGAGCCTAGCTAGCCGTTGGAAGACACTAAAAGAACGCCGCTTATTGGTATTCACTCCCAACTCTTCTCTCACTCACTCAAAACCCACAGCTTACGCACCATATCCCTCACTTTTCCAAAAAACCCACTTCTCACAAAGCTCATGCATTCCATCACCCTACTGCACCATCGCTCCTCTCAATTCAGCGTTGAAACCCCATTCCTCTTGTTTTCGCATGACCTCGCCTGCAACCCTGAATGCGGGTGACCACGCTACTTGATGGTGCAGTGAAGGAGCATGAGTAAAGAGCAAAGTCAAAACACTATCCAATGAGTGACTCGAATGACCACCCCATGAAAGGTTCTGCGAGTGCAAAAGCCAACAACCAGTCGTCGAACACTATCACCGCCAGGAATAGCCACGTTGTCACCGCCGCACTTCCCATCCCTTCTCTACCTTCGCCATTGTGTCCATCATTAGTACAGCGGCACCGCTGACGTTGCAAGCTTCGCGCCACGCCCCATTGTGCCACCACCTTACGCCACCGCTGTCAGCCCCCGAAACCCACCGCCGAACCAGCACCTCCTTTTAGGTCGCGGAGTCTCTTTACACGTCCTTTGCTTCCTCCGATGAGGTCATTATCACCAATGACGGCATCTCCACCATAGACTTGGCCGCCAACGACAGCGCCACCACGGTTGTCGAGGACGTCAAGGTTTTCGCCGCCCATACACCCCGTCTAACCGCTACCGTCAAGCCTCTCTATGCACAACCTTAGTTTTAGGTTAGGGTAAGGGAACCCACTTGGTTTCTGAAATAGGAAATTAAAAAGGGATTGGGCCTTAGCCCAACATCTTTCTCTTAACATACCCTTTTCATTTAAGCACATCAGCGTTATTATTTCCCCTTTATTTATTTTTCCAAATTTTTGGTCGAAATGAAATATACATGATTTCGGATAATATTTCTATACTTAATTTTTGAATCATTTTCGTGATGAATAAATTTCGATGACATACCCAAATGATCGAGCGCATCATGCTGTGTTTAATTCGGAAAATTTTACTATTTCATTTAGTTATTCAAATATCACACGCATCAAGCAATATCTGATACGAATTTTACTGAAGATATCATATTTTCAAAAAGTCAAAAATATAAAAATTTCAAAAGTATAAAAAATACAAAATTTTTAAAATTAAAAAAATATCAAACGCCGACAAACACTTTTCGCAAAGAACTACCTAATCCTGATTTTCCACCCATGATGGAAATACGTAGGAGAAAGGTCAAACCCTTGTCAGGTCCTTTAAAATAAAAAATATATATTTCTTTGTTATTATTTGCATTTTGTCTTCTTTTGGAAAAAATAAACACCTTGAATTTGGAAAAAATAATATTCGTATTTAATACCTTCCTCACACATAACCGACTCCCGGACTTGAAATCTGGTTTTCGTAGACTCACCTTATCTTTTCTTCGGGTTTTCCATAGTTTTCCAAAATAAACTATAGTGGCGACTCCCTTTTTCTAATTTTTCAAAAATATTAATTCTTTTCGGATCCATGTCCGCGTCGTGATTCCAGTTACGACAGATGGCGACTCCACTGGGAACGTGCTGAGAGTCAGGGCATTCTAATTGAATAAGTAAAAATGAGTGTGCTTTTTCAAATATTTATCTTTCCCTGTGCTTTTTCAAATGTTTATCTTTCCCTGTGCTTTGTGTATGTATGATTGTTGTTTTATTGTTGCTGTAATATTGAACCCTAGGGTAGGCGACATGTTATATATTTGCCTGGGAACTTTTCTAGCTGTTTTGCAGGTGGGGGATTGTATGTATAATTCTCCCTTCACACACACACACTTCATAATTACATATCATGAGTGGGGCCCTAAACCCGGGTCTGAGTGAGCTTAGAAATAGAAAGAGGTTGTGTAGCAATACTGACAAGATATACTTTCTTTCTTAGGTTTTGTGAGAACCTCAACTAGAGTTTGTTTGCTTTATTCACATGATCATAAGCAAGTTGTTTACCAGCTGCTGTGAGTAATGTGGTGAAGTGAGTCATAGCTCTAGTGGCCTTACACCTTCAGGGATTAGGAGCCACCCTATGTGAGTATGCATTTACAGGCTTAGATCTTAAGTGTCACTATGTCAAACCTGATTTAGGGCACAAAGGGAGATTTGTTTGCATTCCTCTTCCCCTCACCATTTGTTCATACTAATAATTCTTTTACATTTGCATATCACGAATAAGTACCTCTTGGGGTATAAACATGCATTATTTCTCATTATGTTTAGGTCATGTTAGTCATGTTGTCAGTTGCATAGCATGTCACTCGACATTGTAAATACCAACATGCATCTTCATTCATACATTTGTGGTAGCATATATCTAATTTTTTTATTTTTGCATTATCATTTTACATCATAAACAACATTCATACATAAGTTGACACATTAGTTAATCTTGCATGCATTCACTCTCATTTGACTCCATTTTGTTTAAAGTCATAAATTACAAAGTTGTGTGTTCCTATAAATGGAAATTAATATAGGGGTTGAGTTGAGAAGAACCCGTTTTAAAGTCTCTAGAGAAAAAAGTTTTCAGTAAGAGCAAAAAGAAATTTATGATATATAACTCAGATTACTTTTCTAATCTAGACCTTTGTTAATCATCATTGATATTATATTCAATATACACACAACTCTGTAGTTTTTGATTTAGCCTGCATTTCATCTCTTGTTCTCATTTGATTCTTTCAAATAAAAGAGAATTTCGTAAAAGTAACAACGACAACATTTCCGCGACACCCATATAGGACCCATGCCAATCGAAAGAATATGGAAGACTGGTTGGAGGCACAAGAAACGATTACGGTTGATGTCAATCCACTCAAGGATAAAATGGGCCAAATTCTCGGGGCTCTAGTAGCCTTAAAAAGCACTAGAGAAGCCTCCCTTACCAGACATGAAGAAATAGTTGTCTCCTACCCTCTGATTACAAGGGGACAAGGTAGTTCCCATCTAGTTTCCCCTATACGACCTTCCTCTATACCTCACTTTGACAGTTGAGCAATATTCTGAATAGAATCGAGTGCAACTCACTGTACTTATTAGCACTCCCGTCGTGTATGCGAAGTAGCAGGAGTCGCTTTAGATGCCATCAGAAACGAATGACTGCCCAACCAAGAGTTTTACATGTGATGGTGGGACAATGATCTCAGACAAATGTTATGACACAGGCTATCGTACTGGGGAGCATCTATTGAAGTTGATGGAGCGAAGAGCAAACTGAAGATTTTGGAAGAAAGGTTACGAGACATTAAGGTAGGAGTTAGCTATGGATTTGGGGATGTTGCAGAATTATGCTTGGTAGACATGGTGATTTTCCCCAAGTTTAAAGTGTCATAATTTAAAAAGTATAAAGATACCTCTTGTCCTAAGAGCCACTGAACAATGTATTGTAGAAGAATGGTGGGTTACGCATTTGATGAAAATTGTTGATCCACTTCTTCCAAGATAGCTTAGCCAGTATGACCCTGAATTGGTATACGCATCTCGAGCCAACCCTTCTATGAACACATGCCAGGTAATGTCTCTTCCAATTTCGCAGACATTGGCATCATCGGGGAAAGAATTGAATTCAGGTTGAGAAATGAAAAGATTGCACGTGGCTCGGTCGCGACCGACAACACTAAGAAGCCTGGATTCAATTTTGAAAGTAAAGAAGACAAAGTCTAAGCAACAACAACCATACCCCACTGCAGAAGTTTTGTGTCGCCTCGTTAAAAGCAAAATCATCTGTTATTGACTGCACAACCCTCATACGTCAACAATGTTTCAATCATGCATTTCTTATGCCAAATGATCGTTATCAACAAGGTCGAAGGAGGAAAATGAATTTGAAATCCAATCAAAACCAGGGCAACAATCCAACCCCAAAGAGAGATCTCGATCAAGAGCAAACTTTGTCCAATTTACTCCCATTCCTATGACTTACACAAAACTCTTGCAGAGCCTCCCTCAAAACACCCTAGTTGTAACAGGTTCTCCAAACCCTCTACAACCAACAAAAACCTATAAACTATGACACCAATGCTAAACGTAATTATTATGGCGAAGTAGTTGGCCATCCCACAAAAAGATTTATGGCATTTAAGCACAAGGTGCAATCCTTGAGTGAGGGTGGATGGTTGAGTGTCTAAAAAGATAAACCTAATGTCGAGAACAATCCTCTTTCAGGACAGACCCAACAAACGTCAAAGAAAAGAAGACATGATTGCATCATTGACGGGAAAACTACTACAATGGAGGGCAATCTCTGGGTACTTGGCCAAGGGGATGCATGATACATACCTGTTGAAGTGCATGCCGATTGTAGTTTCTGTTCGAATTATGAATTGGTGTTAGTTTTGGACATGTGCTGACAATCAAATATTCTTGAAATGTTATTACAAAGTCGCAAGCGAGATTAAATCCTAAAAAGCATACACTTGTCAATAAATGTCTTGCGATCGTCCACAAGTCTGAATTTGCCGCAATCTGAGGCTAGCCTTAAAGGGTGTCGCGAAGATGGATCAGATTTTAAAACAAAATAAAATAAAAAAGTGACCACATTGCTAAGTTGATTGTTTTCTCTGATACAATCTTTGAATTCATGACATTGTAAAACAAAAAAAACTAAAAAAGCATGGATGTTGCATTTTCACAATTTAATAAGGGGCAAAAGTTGACGATTCAATGAAACATTTGCATGCATGTTTTTTGAAATCCTCTATCCTTTTCTCATCCCCAAGATCCCAAAACAAAAGGATTTGCCTCATTTGTTGTCGTCATCACATGAAATGACAAAACAAGAGTATCACACAAGGACAGAAATGTAATGTTTCTCTCGGTTGGCAGAATGGCTGATCTCCAATCTCTAAGAGCAATCAAATAATGAAAGTCCGCTAGATTGAAAACCTACAAGGGCAGTCTAGGCAAAAAAAGGACAATAAAGAAAATCAAAAGAGAAAAAAAAAAATAAAAATGATATGTGTTGGGAGTCATTGAATCTTGTTTCAGGGTTAACATTTTTGAAAATAAAACAATCGTAATTTGAAATGATATGTGGTCATGTTTCTTTATCCAAAAATTATAAATCCATTGCACCCTTCTTGGGCCAAAATAAAATATTCCTTTTAAAAAAAAATTCCTTAAACAAGGATCATCACAAAGTTGAGGCTCTGGTCAAGGTATACATTAAATGCTCCTATGATTCAAATAAAAGATCAATCAAAGAATGATGTGAATCTAAAACAATAAGAAATATTATCACAAAGTGATAAAAAAATGAAAAAATGAAAGAAAATGATAAAAAGAGCAGAATACTCATAAAAGAACCTTTGACTGGATTCGATGCAATGCCTAGTTTATGGTCTTTCTTTCAAAACAAAATCATCATAAAACCCATAAATAGTTTTTGGGCCTTCATATCCTTTTCTTGACAACCTTTCAACCCCTGGCCATGTTACAAGCCTAATAAAGTCCATATTGATTGAGGAATGATTGCTCTAATTTTCAAAGCTTAACCCTACAACAAGAGGACATGACTAACAACTCGGTCAGAAAAAAATAAACATAAAAAAAGAAGAAAAAATGTTTGAATTGTTTCTGGTCTGTTAGCAACCGAAAAGTCAATCTAGGGCCAGCCAAATGAGAATACCCTATTGGGGCAATCTTTTTTCTTCACCACACTAAAAAATCAAATCAACTTTCATCTGACCTCATCTTCGCTCCTTGTATATCAAAACTGAGGTAACTTTCATTCATGCAAATTCTTCCATGCTTGGGATACAATTCTATCTATGAGATGCTGTAATCCCTTTTGTCCATCATACATATAAAAAAGAACAAATAAAAGCATTTGTCGTCCGTACTCCATCCCTCACCCTTGCACATCTAAACTTGGATAATATCAATTTGCTTTTCCCTTTTAGGGTTACAATTTTCTGTATCAAATGTTGTACCAGTCAATCCTCATTCTACCTTACAAATAAGCCATTTGCATGTCATCAAGCTCGCCCACCACTCCATCAAAACTAGGGCAGATTTTGTTTCACACCTTGTATAAAATTTTCAGAAGGGCATGTGAATGATGACATATCTGAGGTTGTGCAATCCCAGTTTCCTTTCAAACCTCTTCGACCTTCTATCTTACATATTTCATCCATCTATAGATTCAAGCACATGCATTAAAAATGGTTTAAAGGAAAAAGTCAATAATGCTCCAATTTTAACAATAACTTCAAGATTTGCAACATCCGTCATTTTCAAGAACAAATTTCAAATGAATTCAATGATGAAAAAGGGAAGAATTGACTCCGAATGTCAACATCAAAATAAGAAAAAGTGATAAAAAAAGAATTAAAAAAAAGAGCAAAAAGGGAGAAATGAAAAGAGTAGATCTCATGGATTCGTGCACCATCTTTAGCATAAACATTCTTTGATATTCTAAATGTCAACAATAAAAAAAAACTAAAAATAAGTCTCATGCATTCTTACATGTAGAGTCTGATGCATTGTTACATGCATTAAAAAATGATAAATAAAATCTCATTTTCATTCGAAAATGAAAAACAGAATCTCATGCATTTTCATTGAAGCAAAAGTGAAGAATAGAGTCTCATGCATTCATTCATGAACTCATTCAAACAAAAAGTAAAGCTAAAAAAATAGAATTTCATGCATTCATCCATGCACTCTCATAACAAAAAATAGAACTTTATGCATCATTATATGCAAACTCAAAATTTTCACGCATTCATAAATGCATTTTCTCAAATAATTTCATGCATTAATATATATAAACACAAAAATTTCAAGCATTCATGCACCTTCAAAATTTTTCATATATGCATTCTCAAGAAACTAAGTTTTCAAGCAAAGGAAACTCGAAGTTGTGTGCATCTTTCACAAAAAGAAACTATGGTTGTGATCCTCTCGACATGGTCAAGATCTCAACTTTTTAAAAAGTGGTTTGTGACCCTCTCGGCATGGCTGAAGTCTCGATCTCACATTTCTTTTGATAAATGATATAAGATCCTCTCGATATCATCAAGATGTCAATCTTTCCAAAAAGTGGTTTGTGACCCTCTCAGCATGGCTAAGGTCTCGATCTCACATGCATCATATATGTATTCTTATATAGTTTGACGCATTCGTACATGCATTCTCATTCAAAAAAAAAAATGATAAAGAGAGCCTCATGCATTCTCACATGCATTCTCTATTCAAATAAAAATGAAAAAATATTGCATACATCCATGTATTCATATAGGCATCATTCAAAATCCATTTCGGTGTTCACCTGATCTTTGCCTGCAAATTCGCAAGCCGTTTTCTCAAATAGTGACCCTCTTCTCGGGATTGGTCAAATAAATTTCAAATCTCTTTCAAACAAATATCCTCTCCTCGAGATTGGTCAAACAAATTTCAATCTTTTTCAAACAGAGACCTTCTCATCAGAATTGGTCCAAAGTTTTTCAAATCTTCTTCAAATATGACCCTCTGCGAAGGGAGGTCTCAATCTTAACTTTTTTAGAATGTGACGTTGCGGGGTCCTCTACTTTGTAATGGTATCGACCTCATTTTTACTTTTTTGCACGTGACAGTGCGTGACCCTCTACTTTGTAATGGTGTTGACCACACTTTTACTTTTCTGTACGTGACGGTGCGTGACCCTCTACTATGTAATGGTCTCAACCTCACTTTTGTTTTTCTCCACGCAACGGTTCGTGGCCCTCTCAGCTCAGTCCAAGGTCTCAACCTTAACCTTTCAACATGAAATAGTTTGTAACCCTATCAGCTCAGTCCAAGGTCTCAACTTCACGCTCACTTTTCAGCACGTGACAGTCGTGACTCTCGGCTCAATCCAAGGTCTCGACTTCACATTCACCTTTCACCATGTGATGGTTCATGACCCTCTCGGCTTAGTCCAAGGTCTCGACCTCACCTTCCCCCTTTCCACTTTTTCAAATGGTGACCTCTCTTTTGGAGAATAATCCAGATGCTTAAATTCTCTTTCTCTTTTTAAACCCAGAAGAAATTACTGTTTCTGTTTTTACTTAACTTTTACTCTGATAATATCAAAATTTTAATTTGCAAATTATCCAGTAAAATTTAAATAAAGAGGGGTAGCTGTCAACACTCAATTTCGTCCAGGTGAAAAATAAATGTTTCTTATTAATTTCAAAATTAATTAAAAAAAATCATCTTATGGTTTAAATTTTATTAATTGTTCGTTTTCTTTATTTTTCTTGTAATTATTATAAAAATACAAAAAAAATATAATTGTCTTTATTCCTTTTTTAAAAAGAATTTAAGTTTCTGTCTTCTTTGTCATTTTAGAAAAAGTATAAAAACATAACTTTAGTTTTAGTTTTATTATTTTTAAAAAAGGGAAAAATAAAAAAAGTATGATTTAGAAAAAAAAAATATATATATATGGTTCAAGTGTTTTTCATTTTTCTTTACTTTATCATTTTTAGAAAAAAGTTAATTTAGTAAATAATAGAAAAGAGAGACAAATAAAAAAAAGAGAACCATAGAGAAGTTGAATGGTATATTTTTTTATGACAAACAAAAGTGTACGTGAGACTATTCGTTCCAAGCAAGAGAGAGAAAGTGTTATTAAAAAGGGAAATTCAATGTTTTTGTATGATTTACTACTATGTTGCGAAAGTTGTTTAGGGGCTTAATGAAAAAAAAGGAACTAAGTATTAAAAGGAAGATCCAAGGAATGAATAAAGTTAAGGGATATAAAGAGTGTTTGTGGTGTTTGTGGGGCCCGACATTGCTGTATATTTATAAAGCAAATAAAGATTAAAAAATAGTAATAAAAAAAATGTAACATTAGCATATCATTAAAGTGTTTTAAAAAAAGACAAGTTTATCACATTGACCACTACATTGACCACTCTCTTTCAATTCCAGCACACTTTGCTCCCACAAAATATTTTCCGTACATGTCATCTTTCATTCCTCTCTCTCAAATCTCAATTACTTTTCAATAAAGCATACTACAACATAACCATTCTGAAAAGCAATTGTCTATTTTTTGTGGTCGGTCCCTCTATCTCACACGCATTACAGCAGGAAGCCCTCCTTCTCCAGTCACTCTCAATTTGTACCTTAGCTCACTCACAAAAGACAAAAAATATATACTCACCTTCACACAGGCTACACCCCACAAGCTACAAAAGAAGAGCCTAGCTAGCCGTTGGAAGACACTACAAGAACACCGCTTATTGGCATTCACTCCCAACTCTTCTCTCACTCACTCAAAACCCACTGCTTACGCACCATATCCCTCACTTTTCCAAACAAACCCACTTCTTCACAAAGCTCATGCATTCCATCACCCTACTGCACCATCGCTCCTCTCAGTTCAGCGTTGAAACCCCATTGCTCTCGTTTTCGCATGACCTCGCCCGCGACCCTGCATGCTGGTGACCACGCTACTTGATGGTGTAGTGAAGGAGCATGAGTAAAGAGCAAAGTCAAAACACTATCCAATGAGTGACCCAAATGACCACCCCATGAAAGGTTCTAAGAGTGCAAAACCCAACAACCGGTCACCGAACACTATCACTGCCAGGGAGGGCCACATCGTCACCGTCGCACTCCCCATCCCTTCTCTACCTTCGCCATTGTGTCCACCATTAGTACAGCAGCACCGCTGACGTCGCAAGCTTCGCACCATGCCCCATTGTGCCACCACCTTACGCCACCACTGTCAGCCCCTTAACGAAACCCACTGCCGAACCAGCACCTCTATCTAGGTCGCGGAGTCTCTTCACACGTCCTTTGTTTCCTCCGATGAGGTCATTATCACCAACGACGACATCACCACCATAGACTTGGCCGTCAGTGACAGTGTCACCACGGTTGTCAAGGTCGTCAAGGTTTTCGCCGCCCATACACCCTGTCTAACCACTGTCGTCAAGCCTCTCCATGCACAACCTTAGTTTTAGGTTAGGGTAAGGGAACCCACTTGGTTTCTGAAACAGGAAATAAAAAAGGAATTTGGGCCTTAGCCCATCATCTTTCTCTTAACATACCCTTTTTATTTAAGCACCTTAGCATTATTATTTCCCTTTTATTTATTTTTCCAAATTTTTCGTCGTAATGAAATATACATGATTTGGATAATATTTCTACACTTAATTTTTGAATCGTTTTCGTGATGAATAAATTTCGATTAAATACCCAAACGATCGAACGCGTCATGTGGTGTTTAATTCGAAAAATTTTACTATTTCATTTAGATATTCAAATGATCACACGCATAAAGCAATATCTGATACGAATTTTTTTCCTTAAAAAATTAAAAAGATATCATACTTTCAAAAGGTAAAAAATATAAAATTTTCAAAAATATAAAAGATACAAAATTTTCAAAATTAAAAATATCAAACACCGACAAATATTTTTCGCAAAGAACTACGTAACCCTGATTTTTCACCAATGATGGAAATACGTAGGAGCAAGGTCAAACCCTTGTCGGGTCCTTCGAAATAAAAATATGTTTTCTTTGTTATTATTTGCATTTTGTCTTCTTTTGGGAAAAATAAACATTTTCAAAAACACACTTGTTTTACTGGGTTAATTAAAGGTATCATCTTAGGATGGGCGTTGTGAGGATGCTAATACCTTGCCCACATGTAACCGACTCTCGTACTTAAAATATGGTTTTCGCAGACTTACCTTATCTTTTCTTTGGGTTTTCTATAGTTTTCCAAAATAAACTATGGTGGTGACTATCTTTTTCTAATTTTTCAAAAATATTAATTCTTTTCGGATCACCGTTTCTGTCGTGATTCCGGTTGCGATAACAGTTAAATGCAGTACTAGGAAGTGACTCCTAGGTAGTTCCTGTCCAAGGATGAAACACACAAAGAGAAAAAGAGGGGGGATTTCGTGAAATATTTAATAAAATAAAAACCAACAACCGAATTAGATCTCCTTAACCGAATTAAATTACCCTTTTGATTAGATTGCAGTCCGCTTATCACAGGATACAAAAGTTCATGCTTAACTTATTGAACCCGAATTAATTAAGCGAGAATTAACACAAGTTTCCTTATGCAAATTAAGCATTCAGATACATTATTCATTCCATCCCAATAACTCGTGACTCACTCCATTTAGCATGAACATAGACACGAAATTCATATTAATTGAAACATTAAGCATGAACCAATAAAAGCATTAAGCACAGAAATAAAATGATGAAGAGTTAAGAGATGAAGAGAGCAAAAATAACACAACAACAACCTCAAAGCTTCATTACAATCTGAATCAAAAGGATAATCTTATAAATTAGCCTTCCATTAAATTTGAATAAAGCAAACAAAGATTAAACGCAAAACAAAATTAAAATAAAAAATGAAATTGAATTAAAATAAAAACGTAATTGCAGAGAAAAGAAAATAAATACAAAACCAATTTTTCCAAAGAGAGAAAACGAATTGAATCCCAAAAGTAGTGAATAAAGAATTGTTTGATTCTCTGTTCACCTCCTCTATCTGTAACAGGCGGCTAGACCTAAATAAGTGCTCAACACTAAACTTAATGGGCCCAAATTTATTCAATTTTGGTCCAATGAATAAAAACTGAAAAAAACTAAAAAAAAAAAAAACTGATAATGTGATAGCTCCTCTTCAATTCCAGAATTAATTCCCAAGTCCAACAAAATTCCAAAGTTGCCCTAAAAATAATAATAATAATGTAATTATCTCAGAAAATTCGAATTAAATAAAATTATGAATTTCTGGTAAATGAAGCCCAAACAGTGAAATATATAAAATAATAAGCAGTTAAGCACAAATCACTACTAAAAATAGGTACATAAAGACAAGTAAATAGGGGAAAATAATGACTCATCACGCTCGAGTGAGAGACAAATGACTTCAATCTTTGTCAGGGAGAGGCAGAAAAATATCAAGGAAAATAACAAAGTGTTAACACTTTGGGGAATTATTCTTTCTATTTGGATAGGAAAAATGACTTGGTTTTGAAGATTAAGAACTTGATCCAATTGAGTGTTGGCTAATGATAACATTTATTTTTATGATATTTTTGGTCTTATTTTCATAATGAAATAAATTATTTCTTTGCTTGGAACCTACTAAATCCCATGTTTTTATCTCTATTTTATAAATAATTTGTTTCTTGTTATAAATAATTGGTTACTTGAGTTTTTAATCAAATTTTACTCTAAATCTCGTTAATTTGGTTTAATAATTAAACTGAAGACAATTGGGTCAAGAAGGATAGGATTGGAGCCCATAAAGAGGGATATCAAAGATAAAAATTAACATAGATGAACTACGTCCAGTGCCATTGGAGTTAGGCTAAGCGCTAATCAAACCGAGAGCAGACAGTTAGAATTTAACCTAGCATGGTGGCCCGACACCAGTTGGTCCAAGAGCTACCTGGACTTGAGTTGTACCCGACACCACTTTAGTTGGGTTGGGCATGAACACCACTGACCTAGAAATTTTGTGTATTTAAAGAGGTCTTTGAATTAAGGTTAGACACTCTGGATTCTCCACTCCATTTGGGAGTTAGGCTACGCCTATGAACCATAAAAATGTAACCTTGGGATGATAGTTACGCTATTTTTGTTTGAACTAATTCGTGTGGATGTACTGTTCAAGAGGATGGATTGTTGTGGATGAAGTATGTTTGGTTGCATTAATTTGAGAGGATGGATTTGAGAGGATTTGCAGGATGGGATCCTAGCTCATGTGAAGAGATTTGAAGGGATGGAAAATTACGAAACAGTCTTTGTAAGTGAGTTGAAATTTATGAAATACCCTTTTCCACAAGGGTCAATTAGTAATTTCACAAATATATCAATTAAAAAAATAAATAAATCTATAACATCTATCAAATCATTCCCAAACTTTCACAAACATTCCTTTCAAATCCCTTCAAATCTTACCATCTCTATCCATTAATCCAAACAACCTTATCATCCACACACAATTCACTCAAATTCCTTCAAATTCATTCCCTCAAATCCACTCCTCCAACCAAACAAAGCCTTAGAGTTTGGAGGGTTCTCTTTTCTCCTTTTTGTATATCCATCTTCCTCCATCATTCATCTTTCTATCTTGTTGGGATTAGAAGTAACTGTTTGAATTCTCATGTAATTAATATTAGTTTTTATAAATATGTCTTTACATAGATGTTTTTCTTTCAGTATATCAGTATTCTAATTCTACAGTTATTGTCTGACATGTTTATTTGTCACTTGGTTATTGATTTTTAGGGTATTGGAAAATATCTTCTGTAATCAGGAACTAAATTAAAATACCAAATGAAAGCTTGTGTCTAGGAATAGAGCAAAATTTGTTTGTTGTCTTAAGATCCCGTGGATCTTGCAAGATTCATTTATATTATTGATAAATGAATTGTCAGTTAGACTCATTCTGCTAAGGAATTAAGGGTTTGGGTAATGTTGTGGGTTGACATTAATATTTGTTTGAAAAGAAGATAATTCATTTATGAATGAGATTGAAGTTTGATGAAGTTTAATCCTAGCAATTGTATTTCATATCCTCTCCATTATTTTTCTACATTCTAAGCGCTCATTACAAATGCAAAAATATATTTTAATAAATTTTAATTTCATTTGCATAAAAATCATAACCTTAAAATTATTTGTAGTCTAATTTTGTTATAATTGTATTTATTGTTTTGTATTGCACAAGTCCCTTGAGAGAGAAGGATATATTTATTATTTGCTACATTTGCGACTGGTGCACTTACCATCACATCAAAAATAAGTTCACAGTTGTAGGGTCACCACATCCATCTTTCAGTTCTTGAATGATGGTGATAGTCTAGTTTTCATTTCATTGTTTTGGTGGTATCTGATGTTGTGTACATGTACCAAATTGACCCTCCATTATATATAGAATATGTAAATTCGTGAATGGGGACTTTTGATAAATTAAATTGTTCTCAAATCACTAACATTCCCTTACCCTTTCATGATCTATTTGGGGAGGAGTGTGACTTTCCTATACGTTCTTACATTTGCTATAATATCAAAAGGCCAAAATTGTCACAACATTGATGAATCATGTAACTACATAACCTGTAAAGTTGACTAATTTTATTTAAAAAATTGCATGTCAAATACTTATTGTCACAACCGGAATCACGATGGGGACGGCGAGCAAAAATAATTTAATTTTCAAAACAGTGGAGTCGCCACCATAGTTTATTAGGAAAAACTATGGAAAACCAAAAACAAGATAAAGCAAGTTCACAAAATCAGATTTAGAGTCCGGGAGTCGGTTACGTGTGGGGAAGGTACTAGCACCCCACAACGCCCGCCTTACGGCGATACCTTTAATTAAATGAGTAAAAGAGTGTGATTTTCTGGAATATTTATTTTTCCCAAAAAAAGAAATAAAATGCAAATAATAACAAACAAAAAAATTTTTTTTTAAAGGGGCCCGATAAGGATTTGACCTCGCTCCTACGTATCTCTATCAAAGATAGAGAATCAGGGTTACGTAGTTATTTGGTGATAAGGTTGTTGGTTGGTTTGATATATATATTTTTAGTAACTTTTGAAAGCTTGTGTTTGAAAATAGGGTAAGTGAATGCCGTCAGTGCCAGGTTTAAAGCCTGGGCTTTGAGATACACTGCCAGGTTTAAAGCCTGGGCTTTGAGATACAGTGCCAGGTTTAAAGCCTGGGCTTTGAGATACAGTGTCAGGTTTAAAGCCTGGGCTTTGAGATACAGTGTCAGGTTTAAAGCCTGGGCTTTGAGAATTGGGATATATATCAAATTCGGTGTTGAAAAATAACATGCAACAGTTATATGCAACATGGAATTGACACTTTAGTTTTAGCAGGATCATGGATGCAAAAATGGAACGTAAATGAATGAATTCTTGGCAATGCAAAGCTTAAATATGTGATTTTTAGGTGGTGCATGGTGACTGTTTTGGGTATTTTTGGGTGCTGTATGGGGGTAAAATTGATGTTGTTTTTGGCTACTGTTTTGGAGGTAAAGTGGGCAGTTTTAGAGGTAATATGATGCTATTTTTGGCTGATGTTTTGAAGGTAAAGTGGTGCAATTTTGGAGGTGATATGGCGTTGTTTTTGGCTACTATTCTGGAGGGATTGTTTTCATGACATTATTATGGTGAAAATGGGTTCATAATGATGATTTTAGGTGTTGTTTTTGTATGAAAACATGGTGCTGTTTGGAGGGGCTGTTTTCATGGAACTCTTATGGTGAAAAGAGGTTCATGATGATGGTTTTAGATGCTGTTTGCATATGAAAACGTGGTGTTGTTTGGAGGGACTGTTTTCATGGCATTCTTATGGTGAAAAGAGGTTTATGATGATGGTTTTAGGTGTTATTTTCGTATGAAAATGTGGTGCTATTTGGAGGGACTGTTTTCACGGCATTATTATGGTGAAAAGAGGTTCATGATGATGGTTTTAGGTGCTGTTTTCGTATGAAAATGTGGTTTTGTTTGGAGGGGTTGTTTTCATGGCATTCTTATGGTGAAAAGAAGTTCATGGTGATAGTTTTAGGTGCTGTTTTCGTATGAAAACGTGGTGTTGTTTGGAGGGGATGTTTTCATGACATTCTTATGGTGAAAAGAGGTTCATGATGATGGTTTTAGGTGTTGTTTTGGTGATAAAATGGTACTATTTTTAGAGGTAAACATGGCTGACTTTTGGTGCTGTTTTTGGAAGTATAGAGCTGCAGTTTTGGAGGTAAAATGACTGATTTTTGGTACTGTTTTTGGGAGTAAAGAGGTGCAGTTTTAGAGGTAAAATGGCTTATTTTTTGTGTTGTTTTGGTGATAAAATGGTACTGTTTTTGGAGGTAAACATAGCTGATTTTTGGTGCTGTTTTTGGGAGTAAAGAGGTGCAGTTTTGGAGATAAAATGGTGTTATTTTGGTGACAAAATGGTACTGTTTTTTGAGGTAAACATGGTTGATTTTTGGTGCTCTTTTTGGGAGTAAAGAGGTGCAGTTTTTGAGGTAAAATGGTGTTGTTTTTGGAGGTAAACATGACTGATTTTTGGTGCTGTTTTTGGGAGTAAAGAGGTGCAGTCTTGGAGGGGCATGGTTGACGCATAGGGCAGCGTGGTGCATATGCATGGTATGAGGCAAGGGTAGGAGGTGCAAGATGGTGTTTCTCATGGAGGTGGGATGTGATTAGTCGCTCTCATGAACGTGTAGGGAGAGAAGGGTGTGGGATTGCATGGTGTGACGTAGAGGGGCATGCTTGTGACATATATTGAATGGGTTCTTTATTGGGTTTATTTGGCAGCTAGGTTGGAGTGGGGCATCATAGGTGTTGTGGAGATGCGTGGGAGCATAGTGGCATTGGTGGGAGCATGGTTTTATGATTTGTGAGGGGTTTGGCATGATTTTGAAGGCATGTTGTGGTTGGTTTGACATTTGAAAGATGAAGACTGTGGAAATGACATTTGAATGCGGAATGGGGTGCAATGGAAGTGCATGGAAAAATGGTTGAAACGAGCAAAGAGAGAAAGTCGTTTCTTTTTTTTTTAATTTTCATAGTAAATCATGAACAAAATACATTAAAGGATCACACCATGATTATAAGAGTGTAAAAGCATACCTCTTGTTCTTCAAAATGATTCTTCTTTAAAT
>Ga0209489_105842_pt1 | contig 20696 bp, 9 predicted proteins | sample SiratrowhiteBW_FD_187527 | JGI IMG/M metagenome (GOLD analysis project Ga0209489, IMG submission 187527) | Root nodule microbial communities of legume samples collected from California, USA - Siratro white BW (SPAdes) (version 2) | ecosystem: Host-associated > Plants > Roots > Nodule | place: USA...
TTTTTTCTGTAATATATATATATATATATATATATATATATATATAACATCATCTCCTCATCAAATAACTTTATTTCATTTCATTTTTAATTGAAAATTTTTATCTTTTAATAAATAAAAATGATTTATTTATTTAATGAAATAAGTAATTGAATATTTTCTTTTATTTCAAAATAATTAAATAATTTTGTTAAAATTAACAACTACATATTTTTAATATTATTTTACAAAATTATATATATGTTTTATAAATTATATTATTTTAATATTTTTAATATTATTCTTATAAAATTATATTATTTTGACATAATAAAAAATGTGAATACATAGTTTAAAGAAGTAGAGTAATGTTTTAATTCTTTCTGGCTTCATATATTTGTATATGTAAATAACGCTTTTATTTTATCTCCACAGTTCACTTCTTTTGTAACGAGAATGATGATGTGTTGGCTAATTTGCTTTCAGAATATCTTTATTTTTTATTCCTTCCATTAATTTTTTTCCCCTCTTCTTTATGATTGCTTTTACTTTTGATTAAAAATAACATTTATGTTTAACTTTTTCTTCTTCTTACTTTTTATATTAACGAATGTGTATATCTTTGCATTAAGCTATACTTTTATCTTTGAAATAATTTAGAAAAATGTTGTCACAACTGTAATAAAAAAGCTTAATATCCATGTGTAAAGAAAAGATAAAATTACACTGATGTATCCTTTATAAAATTTTATACCATCATCAACTTTATATAAAAAAAATAATTTTTATTCATTTGACAATTAAATTATAATTTCATTTATTATCCATATCAAATTTTGTTAAAATTAACAAAAATAAGGTAGTAAGATATTATTTTTAAGTATATTGTGGAAAAATATAAATTAAGTTAAATTTGATCTATGTAGATAGGATATCAAATAACATTTGTTAATATTGTCATTATCATAATAGAATTATGAAAATTCATAATTTTATATATTAATTTTTATTAAAATCTCACGTGTGACTGTGACATAGTAGAATAATGTGGATTGTTAAGTAAGATCAAAGAATCATGAAAATCATTATTTTCTAACATCTCTTTCATTCTACTTCCAAACGGTAATTTACTTTCTCGAGTCAAAGGATTTTCGATTAAAATCTAACTGAAAAATAAGACATAAGATAACATTTTTTCTAACATTTCTTCTTGTTGTAATATTATAATTTCTTCTCCTTCTAAAGCAATTCAAAGACCATTTACACTCACAAACTCATGGCACCGACATAGTTCTGCTACAACTCCTTGTTCACCATAAATCATTTGCAGTCTCAACTAAAATAACGATCGGTTTTACTTTTGCATTCCTTGTTTGCAACAATGTAACTAATGAAAAAAACCACTCGTCATCATAATATTGAACGACAACAATGTCATGGATTGACAACACAATTGCACTTTCATCTTCTTATTCATAATTGTTAGGTATCCAAGTGTGAGTCTAAGTTTTACATTGTGTAAAAAGGAGAAAGTTGAGCAACATATAAGAAAGAAGACTCACAAACACATTGCCTTAAGATTTTGGATTAAAGGTGGTGTCAATTCCTTGTGTGGATCTGTCATAGTTCTCATTGTTGTTTGAATCTCTCTGATATTTTCCCCATCGATTTTTTGAGCAATAATAATGTAAGCAACTCTTTCTTCACTTTCGTTGTCACATGCTTTTCTGTATCTTTTATCTTTTTCATTTTTCCTCATATTTTCTTTGCTTATATTTATTTTAAAAACCAAAACATAGAAGCACCATTATAAAGACTTTGGGAGTTAGCGTTTCTAATCCCCCATTTCTAGTGTTGTTGTCTTACTTTTAACAATAATGATAGTTCTTTCTTACAAAATATTCGCTCTAAAAAGGTGGTAAAAATGCTTGATGTAGCTGAACAGACTTTGGTTGGAAGCATGAAATATGTATTGATGGAGATCCAAGAAAAATTCAATATAAATTTTTTCAAAAGAAAATATAATAAAAGGGGTTTATCACTTGAATCACTAGTTAACATGAACCCAAAAGAACGTAATTGTTTATAAAAGTGTTACTAATGAAGTAAACAAAAAGAAGAAGAAGAAATGTTTGATACTATTGTAGGTTTACAACAAAGATTAATGAAGAAAAACAATATTTGATATTGAAGGTGATGATGTAGAAATTAAAAAAGAAAGATGATTTGAAAGGAGGATGACGATAACAATAGAAAATTTTTTAAGAAGAGGACAATAGGCTCACATAACATAATTAATTATTCGAGAAGAATTAAAGAGAAAGTAATTATAAAGACACAATAAATTTTTTTCTATGAAAATACCATATCTTTTAATGTGTCCAGAAGCAAAAGATTTAGAAGAATGCTTAAATTAGTTTTAAATTACGACTCAAGACTTAAGTCACCTTCATACCATGAAATCAAAGTAATGCTTGAAGGAGTAAACTAAGGTAACAAAAGATGTTTTGAAAGTTCATAAGATTGCATGGAAGAAAATAAGTTGCAAATAATGACTAATTAGTGGAGTGATAACAGGACAAAGACTATATTGAACTTTTTAGTTAACAATCCAAAGGAATTTGTTTTTTTTGAAATCTATTGATGCATCTACAATCTAAAAAACCAATTGATAAAATTCATAATATATTGGATGACACTGAAGAAAAAGTCAATGAGGAGAACATTGTCTAAATTGTAAAATACAATGTTGCCAATTATTATGCAACTGGTGAGGATAATGAAGAAAAGTAAGAGGTTTCATTGGATCCCATGTACAACACATTGTATTGACTTGATGCTACAAGACTTTGAAAAGAAGATACATGTCCATCAAGATATTATACTACTTATATTTATTCAAGGACATCTTTGATTTTTTTACTACATCATTTCACAAAGCGAAAAGGTTTGTTGAGGTTGGACTTAACTCGCTTTACCACCTCTTACTTAACACTAGGTTGTTTTTTAGACTACAAGGACCCTTTGATTGTAACTTTTACTAGTGATAAATCTAAGAATATTCCTTTTGTAAGTACAATAGATTCAAATTAAGGTGATTTTGGATAAATAATTTTGGAAGAATATTATCATATGTTTGACCAATAGTATTATCATTTACGAGACAATGGACCAAGCTAAAGAAAATATATAAAAGGATTTTTATGGTGACAAGAAAAGTTAAGTAATTTACTAATCTTTGAATTGAAATTTTATTTAATCTTTAGATTTGACTTCTTAGAAATTGAACACCAATAACTCAAATTATTGTTATTATATTTTTAGTTATGAAGATTTATGAAATATTATTGATGAAAGGTGAGACAACTAGCTCCATGGGCATTTGCATGTTATAGACTATTTTTGAATCCTAAATTGCATTCCTAATTTTAAAGTTGATACAAAAGTTAAAATTGACTACTACAATATATACAAAAGATGATGGTTAACTTGAGGAGCAACAATTGATTAATTTGCAACTAGAAGATTTTGTGAACTAAGAAAAGTTATTTGGTAACTCCTTGGCTATTAAGGCAATTAGAAAAAAGACTCCAACAACTTGGTAGAAGTCTTATGGAGATCCATATCCAGAGCTTCAAAGGTTTGTCATTCACGTACTTAGTTTGACATGTAGTTCTTTTACATGTGAACATAATTGAAGTGCATTTGAGATGGTAAAATCTTAAATATTATGAAATTAGAATTAAAATATAGTAAATCATTACTTACATTTATGTTTGCATTTGCATTTAGTAGGTCCAAACAAAGAGAAGAAATTGTTTGGAACAAAAAACTATGAAGAAGAAGAAATGTAGAAGGAGATCACTTGAGGAGTTTGAAGATGGTGATATTTCACCCGATGATGAGTGGATTATGAAAAATGTTGGTGGAAGAGACAACGAAAATGTAAATGATGCTTTCAATTTAATGGAGATGATGAATACTTAGTTAAAGGTGAAGCCCAAGGTGTTGAAGTGAATGTTGTTTCTGTCATCCTACCTTTAAAAATAAAGGATGTTCTTATTGATGTGTTTTCTAAAAGAGATAAAACTAATGTGTTTTCTAAAAAAGATAAAACTAATGAAAATTTCTTAACTTTTTCTTTGAATTATTTATATTAAATGTAGTAAAAAAATTTATAATTTTTAAAACATTCAAATACATTGAATTTGAATTTATCTCATTTTAAATTGTTTCATCTTTTAGATGTTTTCTTGAGATAAGACCATTCAAATTTACAGAATTTCAATTTGGATAAAATATTTCAATTACTGCCAAACACAAAAAGTTATTTAAATATAAAATTGTTAATAATTAAAAAATATCAATATTGTTGATATTTTTTAGTCTATATTGCTTGTTATTCTATTTGTCAAAATTCTTTGAAGATTTATTTTCAATTGACATTTATGAAACTTTTTTCTGGATACATGTTACATAGAATTGTTTTCTTTTTATTAATGTTGACAACAATTGTTTACTCTGACATTGAACCAGATTATTTTTACTATGTTGTTAGTTGAGTTCTTTTTCTAACCGTTTAACTAATGTCGATCGAAAAATTTTCTCAACTAACATTAGCAAAAAAAAATCCTAATTAATGTTGATCGAAGTTTTCTTAGTTAGCATCAGAAAAATAATCCTAACAAACTATTAACAAAAAATAATATTAGTATTATGATAAAAAATAATCATTGTACAAAACTAATAATCACGACAAGGATAAAAAAAAAATCTAATTCATATAGCCAAAAACCTCCTTAATATTGATAGAGAAAACCTAACTAATATTGAGTGTGAAATATTAGTGGTTTACAACAAAAATAACAATATTTTTAACTAAATAAAAAATAACTTTTATCAAATCAATAAAAAAGACTTAATCACTAGAATAGTTATCTCATCCTGTCTTTGTATTAGTCAAATTTGCAGCATCCAATCAAAATCAAATTGAAAAGATCATACAAGAAGAGATACAGAATTTGATAATACAAGAATTTCAAATTCTTATCTTTTTTAAATAAAATTTGAAATTTTAAAACTAAGTAATCTAATTATATTCTAAAATTTTATTTTTTTTTTAATTTTTTTTACCTAAACAACATATTTTATCATAAAACATTTCAAATTCTCTTTAAAAATGAATTACTCTCTCAAAATTTTCTATTCAAATATACTATTAAGTTTGATGAAATATTCATAAAATAATGGATTTCTTTTAATTATTTACATTATATATATATATATATATATATATATATATATATATATATATATATATATATATTGAGTTCCCTCCCGCTGTCAGCAACATACATTTGACCTTTTTTCTGCATCGTGAATGTTTTTTTTTCTAATTATACGAAAAAGTTAACACGAAATATAAATTTATTTCACTTTTTAAGTTATTTTTTAAGTTTTCCACTAAATATTTGAGTAATTTTTAATTTAAAGTTCTAAAAAATTTGACACAAGAATATCCACTATTCCTCCGATGAGATCTGTGGTCCCACGTTCTTCTTTGTCCCAACTTGTAAGAGTCCCTTTTGGGTTATGTTGGAAGGTCTCTCCAAGGTACTTTTACCAAAGTAACCCTTTTCTTACTTCTCCAGTTACATGCGTTGAAATTCATACTGATAAGGTCTTACAGTAGAACAAACATACTTTAACATGTTACCTTACACGACGTTAACTTTCTTCAGTGCATAACATGTATCAAGAACAGTAGTAATCTTAGTTCAAGACATGATATAACAGGTTACAAGTTCAAGTCTTCATCCTTTTGTTTATGAGAAATATAAGTACTTCTTTAAATGATCTATAAATTTTAAAGCCGTTCTCTCCTATATCTTGGTTAACACTAGTTTAATTTATATAAACAGTGAATACAAGACATTCAACAAGAATCTATCTTGGTACCACATCGGATAAACTAACGAAGTGATAACATGGTTAGATCTTACAACTTTTTATTCATGCTCTTTCTGCAGCATTCTTTGTGGAGCAGTTCTTCCCAATACCCAAAAGCTTGCCAGTGTCTTTTGCTTGAGAGTGGAACTCCACATCCAGATCCTCACAACAAACATCCAATTTCTTATCCTTGCTCGGCCATATTCCAGCTTCGAATATAACCGTAACCTTCAAAACCACGTTGAAGTTCACCACCCCTTTGTTCCAGTCCTTAAGGAGAACCTGAGGCACCACCCTCTTGTGTTCGTCCTTCACTTCAAAGTCAACCTTCACACTCTCGTTGGTCAACTTCTCCAGGAACACGCGTTGCTGTTGCTGCCGTTGAACTGCAGCCACCGAGTGCCACTGATCGGGAAGCAGCAAGAAGCCTGAACTGTGAAGCACCACTTGGGTTTTGACCTTGTTTGGGTTTGTTATCGTTAGTCCAACCTCGTACCTTCCTCGTACCTGGGATTCTGAGAGGGCGAAGTTGGTCACAGAAAGTGACGTCACCCCAAAACCAGGATCATGTGGGTGCATGACAAGCCATGCTATGCTGATAGTAACCATCAAAAGAACAAAGATGGTAACCAACAAAAGTGTTATCTTGCGGTGAAAACGGTTGTCACCGCACCTTGTCTTGTGGCTGTTGGTCGGAGCCATTGGTTTGGATGTTTTTTGGCTTGACGAAATATTCTTTACAAGACTTAAACCTGATTTAGTTCAAGTACGATCACTATGGACAACGAATATCTTTTTCCGTATTTGAAGTAGTTTGTAGATATCCAGATTTGGACTCGAGATAACTGATACAACTATATATATATATATATAAATTGATCTACTCCCAGTGGTTTGGTTTGGATTTTGGAAGAAGGGTTTGTCTTATCATGATGCTAACTGGTAGGTAGGTGCAATTTTTGCTTGGTGCCGTTGTTAACGAAGGAGAAGCTAGTATTGTCATGAAATAGAAGAAAAACACTACGATGAATGAAAACACACACAAAAGGGTACGTATTTAAACTGTAGCAAAGCGCGTGAGGTCTTACTATGCAATTTTTGCAAAAATATATGAGGAAGGTTCCAGGATGCTTCTTGGAAAAGAGGGAACCTAGGAAACCACGCGGAAATGAGGGAACCACACGAAAACTAACGTAGTTTTTTTACAATAACATTCCTATTTGTGTCTAGAATATAATATGAAGAGTATTTATCACCTTGGTTGAAAATTATAGTGTTGACAGAAAACATTGCTATCTGATTGCTAATTGTGGTATGCTTTCTGTTTGTGGTTGATAGGGTAATTTTTTTTATCTGTTTTCTTGCATAGTTCCATTTAATCATAGTAACAACTACGCGGGGGCACAAAATTCCATACTATTCAATGGTAAGGGATGTTATTAATTTGTATGGTCACTATTTACAATAGCATAAAAGCACTGAAAGAATTACAATGATGAAAGAAGGGACAAAGACAATTTGTTCTCTTATGGATTCAAGAGGTACTTAAACAGCTATGGACTAACCTTAAGAGTTTTTAAAGATAAAATACAAGTGAATTTATCACATAAGAATTCACTAATTGAGATACCTTATGAAGAGCGTCCCCCACTTTCCTCAGACATCATTCCTTTGAGACTCCTGGCTAACCATATGGCTGTCTCCCTTGGGGAGACCTTATCTTTCCCAAAGGGCTTCAGAACAACTTGAAGTTCCTCCAATCTGTTTTGCTGCAGCAACTCTGCAGACAACTCCAAGAGCTCTTCAAGTGCCTCTGCTCTCTGTCTGAAAGATTTCACATCCAGTGTTTCCTTTGCTGGTAGTTTCTCTTCATTCATAGGAGTGTTACTTTTACTGAGTTCAGTAGATTCAGGTTCTGAAACTAGAGGAGGAGGGTTACTCACATCTTGTTCCTTGAGACCAGGATGATCAGAATTGCTTGATTTCATGCTGGAAGAATCGGAGAAACTTGAAGATTTAAGGATGGGAGGAGTGTTCAAGTTTTTCATTTCCAACTGATCAGATTTCAAGCTTGTAACATCAGAGCAACTTGAAGATTTGAGTGTCAAAGGTGACGTTATGTTCCTCATTTCTAAATCATCCCTCACAACATTGATAAACTTACCAACATCTACATTTTGAACTCCCATCTCCACTGATTCCTTTACTGGCTGATCACTGCCAACACGGTAACTACTATGGCGTATGACATGGATAACATCGTCAAAGGCTGGAGGAAGATGGCCAGTATCAGGCCTTTCTGGTGGATTCTGCAGCACAGTTCCTTTCTCTTGCAAAGCTTTCTGGCTTGATAATTTAGTAGGGGTCACCAGAGGAACAGTTTCAACCACAGGTGACAGTCGCTCCCTCACTGTGAATTTGTCATCACCAGGGGACTTACATCCTGGTGCTGGCTGAACAAGTAGATCAGGTTCACTTTCTGGACTAACTTCTACATGAACAGACTTTTCTCCAGAACCTGGGGGTGTACGTTTGCTAGACTTGGCCAAAGGCATTTCCTTGGTAATATCTTGAAAATCTTTGATTTCTTCGGTGGCTCCAGCAGAGAGATCAACAGATCCATTATCACAGCCGGATGTAGTAGACATAGTTGTCTGGGATTTAAGAAGATCACCTTCTGAAGCAAGTGTTACCTTAGAATCTTTAACATGGTGATCTTGACTTAAACTGGAATTCACTTTCTCATCACTGCTTATAGTATTGTGAAAATTCATGGCAATCTCACAGGAATCTTTAGGAACATTTTCAACCATCTTACAATGTGCACAAGTTGTCGGCGGGCTGCTCTCAGGACATGATTCCACACCTACAATTTGGCTTACATTTACATGTACAGGAAGCATCTGTTCTCTCAGGTCAATAAAAGTTGTAGCATCATCAGCAAGTTCACCTCGGATAGAAACTGAAGATGAAGCAGAATTGCTGCTGTCTGTTTGCATTCCTTTGGAACTTCTTTCAAAAACCTTCTGGGGCTCTCTAGTAACCTGTCCCGAAATATTTGGTACATTGTCTTTGGCCAGCTGACAAGGGCTCATCTCATGTTCCTGAACTATTTTATCTGTGCCTAGCTTTCCAGTATCATTTGCTGCATTTGGAACATCAATTCCAGCCAGCCTCATTCTTCCCGAAAATGAAGGTCTTCTAAGTAAGCTTGGGGGAGTCCTTTGTCTTGGCTTGGGAGGAACTACATCTCCATCTACTTGTTTGACAACTGCAGGTGGCGGAGTCAAATCATGTCTAGCTTTAAGTTTTGGTGAGGCTTCTACCATCAGAAACTGCCAGCATAAAGTAATCAAATACAAGAAATAAATCTCAGTGTCATGAGGAAATCTTTAGAAAGAGCTGAGAACATAGATAATTTAGAAAATGATGACTACCTGTTGCTTTGAATTATGTGACCCTTGCATTCTTTTTGCAGAGTCAGGGGTTGCCCGTGCAAGTGCAACAGTTGGTGACTCTAAGATAGGTTTCACCATAGGAGCAATAAAAGTAGGCTTAGGCAATTTAGACAATGTCTCGGTACTTATTTTCTGTGCTGATACACCACCAGGCTTTACACGACTGCCTCTCATTGGAGAAGTTGCTTCTCTAACCTTTCCTTCTTTCAAGGCCATCATTATATTTCTAATTGTTTTTGGCTGCTTAGATTCAACATGAGAATGCTGTGCATTATGAGATGGTTTCACCACCTCTTGCTCAGCCGTTTTGGTATTTCCATTGGCATTACCAAAGCCACTTTCTTCCTCTGAACCATCATCATCAATTGATGTTTGATCCATCTCAGTGGCTTTGTTATCACACTTCGGTACTTCTGTTGCAATGTTTTTCTCATTTGACATCAAACTATCTTTATCACTGTTGGAACTATTACTGTTTTGACTTTCAGCCATATTTTTTCGAGGATAGTTGACACTAGAAATTGATTTTTCAGGAGAACAGGTTGATGGAGGACTGAAAGCTGGACGGTATTGATCCACATAAGGCTGTAAATAAGGGTGCTTAAGCACCTCAGATGCCTGTGAAAATATGAAGTGAGAATATTTAGGAAAAGCAATGATAGTAAACCATATCTACATTGGAAAACAAATTTTTGATCTCAAGAGAGGCTTACCGTTGGCCGATGTTCAGGATTTTTCCTTAGCATGCCCTTTATCAGTGTTTTCCTGAGGTAATAATAGTCAAAAATTAAGACGCTTAGCAGAGAGAAAAGTAAGACGTTCCAATGGTATGTAAACAAATCATCTTTCTCATCAACTGCTAAAAGTTAGCTTTAAACTTCCCTAATTCCGATGCAATCCTTCAGATTTCTCAAACATTGATCTATTAGGTTCTTTCAATATTCATAGTAGAAACAACTTAAGATGCACGATTTCACTAGCAATGTGTTTTTTCTTTTTTCCTTTTAAGTGGCTCTGCAAACTTACACTTCATATTCAACCAAGATTATAGAAAACTAAAGGAATTCATGGCTCGTGAGAAAAAACAAAGTTGGAGTTGCACAACAAATGCGTGCATACTAGAAAGTAGAAACTATATATGTTGTAGACCTGATTTCATCAGAAAGGGTAGTGACAAAAGAATATTAATCTTAACACAAGCAGAAGGAAACTTACAAAGAAGGGGAATAACATGGAGGCAAAGGGCCAATGGAAGAACGGTTTACCTTGCTTATCAACCCTGCCATATCCTGAAACATGATTTACCATGCCCTTGTTAAAACCCAAGAAATAAACCATGGTGAGTTACCTCCATAAACATAAATATCTAGTATGAAGAATCACATGAAACATATTCCTCTGACAAGCAAACATCACCCAGCCACTCTAGTTAACAAAGTTCAAGAAAAATATTGGGAAACTATATGTTGAGTAGTAATATTCCACTGAACAAACAGCAGTAAAAATAGTTTACAAAACAAGCTTAAATGTAGAACACTGGCACATATACCGGGATAACAAAACTAAAGTATAGACCGCAATGGCAATCTGGTAGGTGGTAGCTTGATTTGGCCTACTTAGCCTCCGCCGCTAGCTATCTAATATTACTTGCAATAATCTCCCCGTGCTATTCAAAATTAAACTCTTAAGATCTTAACTATGATACCATTATTAGATCAAATACTTAATACTAAGTCAAAATCTATAACTAATAGTTAGAGACCAACTTTTTCTACTAAAAGAATATAATAACCCAAAAGTCACAATTTGATTGTGATTAGACCTACCTGACCTTCATCAAGGAAAAATTTTTGCAATCCGCAATAATCTTCTCCTTAATAATTACCCTGCTAAAGATTGAACATGATTCGACTCTAACTTGACCTGTTTGACCTCCGGAACTAGACAATTGTTGTAACCCACAACAGAAATGAAATATTATGCTAACAAGAGGCTATTGCATTAAATGACCTCACTAAAGTTACATCCTACCTATATCTAATTTGAATTAAAGAAATCAGAAGAAATCTTACAAAAGCTTTAAAAGCAGGGCGATGAGCAGCCATCTCGTATATGCAACACCCTGGACAAGAAAGTGCATTTTAGCTCCAGTAAAACCAAATCTGCAAGTATTGGATACTTGAAGTACATACCTAGTGACCAAATATCAGATTTGAATCCATACGGTATATCAGCAAGCAGTTCAGGACACATGTAATTAGGAGTTCCTACCACCTGCATAGAAACATTTACAGCAGCTATTAATTCCTTATGTGGTGACTATGCATTTGTATATAAATGTAACGCTAATCATATGGATTAAATAATTGGTAGCAATGTCATTTTATATCTTTAGAAGTAAAACATCATAAAAATGTAAATTTGTCCACACAAAAGATGAGAAACAATAAACAAGTTCACAACCACGTGATCCTGGGGCTGAATCAGCCCAAATTCTAGAAAAAAATGTTGTCCTTTCATCAATAAGAGCAATAAATATTGGTCTTATCTATCAAATTTCAAGCAAGCAAGATAATTCAATTTTCCCAAATAACACTCAGCTTCCTATTTCCACTCTTTTCTTTATCTCAAAATATAGTTTATAAAGGAAAACGGCAAATATGGAAGGGTATGGGACTGGAAACATATGCTTTGCATGAAGCAAATATTAATACATTATTGTCCCACTTTTTATAGAAATAAATTTAACTAAACATAATGGAGATGATTTTACTAGTCCTTGGCTTGGCCAATAGAGGAAAACCCAGGAGCAACTAACACTGAAGTCTCTGGTTCTAAAAGAGGTATAGCAAAAAAAAGTTAGGATATGTCCAAAACAACTACGTATGACTATATGTGAAATAACATTGATAATGTGTGCACAAAAGGCCTAGAAAGAAATACAATTCAAATACGAGAAACTCTTAAGCTGTTACTCAGAAGAATGCATCAGTGCTATGGAAACTTGATAGAAAAATGTTTAGCATGAATCCTTAGATCTTTTTAAGCAAATAATATCGATGAAAAGAAGACAAAGAAGAAATCAACATCACTTTACACATACCGAGGAAGCCAAATCATCTGCTTTTAGTGTCTTAGCAAGGCCAAAATCCCCTATATGTCACACAAATTCAGATGAGGAATCAACTATCCATCAACACAATACAATCAAAGATGGTAGGTTAACTCACCTAGGCGAACATCCTGATCCTTGGTAAGAAAGATGTTGGAACACTGTCGGCAGAGTCAACAAAATCAGACTTAATACATTTTAAATCAAGAACAAGAATCATAGACCAATAGCTTGTTTCATATAAGCATACCTTCAGGTCACGATGCAAAACAAAATTTGAATGCAGGTATTCCACTGCTAACAGTAATTGAGTGAACCATTTGCAGAGTTTCTGAGAAATTTCCACAACATTCAATTAAGCCATGGGAAAATAATACACGCATAAACACACGCAATTGTGGGACAAGAATACCTCCTCAGGAAAGTAAGCACCATTTAATTTTTTCATCAATTCAGCCCTGTCACATATTTGAAGAGAAAATAAGCATAAACTATCAAATAATTGGAGAGATAATAAACTTTAAGACATTGAGCATGAGTAGTATCATATGCTCACATGTCTCCACCTTCACAATATCCGGTAACAATGCAGACATAGCAGCCCTGCAACAGAAATAGAATGTGCAGTACTGTAACTATTACCAATTAGCTGAAAGAAATTAAGACTATGAACACATTAAGACTAAGAACACACAATGACTCAAAGGGTCTCTCACCTTCTCAACCCATGCCTCCTTAAATTCTACAATGTAAGGATGCTGGATTCGAGCAATAAGAGCCATCTACAATTCTCGACAAGCAACAACAGTCAAATCTCTTCCATAACAAAAAAGCAGATTCCAGGTATATGAACTATGAAGCAAATCAACAAGCAGGGAAACACACACAAAAACCCAACTCACTTCTTGATGAGCAGATCTTCTGCATCGTTCAGTCTGTCTTGCAAGCCTGATTTTTTTCAACACATATCTACAACCCAATAAAAAGAAGCTTCAGTCATATGAACCTACCCAATACCCATCAACGAATATCTCAAGAACAAATAGACATAACCCCATCAATGAAATGCTAAAGTTGTGACTATTACTTCTTCTTCTCAGCCTTGTGGTGAACAAGAATGGCAGCTCCAAATGCTCCTCGACCGATCTGCTCCATGATCTCATACTGATCCATCCGAGACTCCATTGCTCTCGATCCACCAACACTCAATTCCTCAAACCCCAAAACAACACAAATAAAATGAACAAAACCAACAAAAACCAATAACTAGCAACCAATCGCACGCCACAACATTCCTCACTTTCCACATGAAATCATTTCCAAAGCCTCATATAGTCCTAGCCACTGTTCTTCTCCACCCAGTGCTGCAATAAACTTGCTCTACATTGCTTCCTCAATAGGTTAGAACCGTATGCAACCCAAACCAAACACCGTGTGCGTTTCTTCTCGTCTTTCTCTACACTCTGCTATAGGCTCATTCCATTGACCCTCTTTAGTCCCATGATGACAACAACACCAACGGGCAATAATAGCATACCCATGATGCTTTTTCATAGAATTTGAAAAGAAGATGATTGAAAGTCTCAACCTTTGTTCCCAAGTTGAAGGAAAAAAACAAAGTACAACACAAACACACACTCACACACAACCTGTCTCTAACTATGTCATAACTGAATTGAAAACTTTGAAGACACTCACTGCACTCTCTCTCTCTCTCTCTCTATCTCTCTCTCTCTCTATCTCTCTCTCTAACTGTCACAAATTGAATTGAAGAGTTTGAAGAGAGAGAAGAGGGTGCTTATGGGTGTGCTTGGTTTTTCGCCGACAGACACAGCTGGTCTACCTGGTTCCAAGCTTTCAATTTTTGTTCGTTTATTTCGACTTTTTTTTTTTTTTTTTATTTTTATTTTTTTTTTTTTTTTTTTTTTTTTTTTTTTTTTTTTTTTTTTTTTTTAATTTTAATTTATTTTATTTGTTTATTTCAATGTCTGCATCTTCTTCTTCCTTCAAAATTCAGTGTCCATTAATGGATGCAGAAAAGGTGTCACCTTCATGGGTGAAATACCCTCATCCATTGCCATAACAAGACACATCTTAAACATCACCAACGGTTTCATGTTTCAAGTTCTAATGTTTGTGTCATAATTTGGATTTCAAAGTTAACCACATAATTTTGGAACTATAATTAATGAATATTGTGATTTGCAAACAGAAATAAATAATTTTGGAACTATAATTAATGAAAATTGTGATTTGCAAACAGAAATAAAGAGAAATTTATTAATTTATTTGCACTATTCTTTAATTATATAAATGGTTGAATATATTATTGTTATATCTACCCCTGTGATAGTCATCTTTAACCCTTTCTAATTTGGTTCAATGTTATTTTTGGTAACGAATTTGAGTTTTTATGAACTATTTAATTTCTATTGTGTAAAAGCAGAACTACTATTTAACTAAAATAAAGTTTTAAGAGAAGAAACAGTTGAAGAACTGAACATTTATATTGGCCATAAAAAGCATCCCTTCACAGATTTAATCTTTATGGGAAAGTGGACACGTTGATGTCTTTATTTAACTGAAAAAGAAAACATGGCACGAAAAAAAAATTATGTGTTGCAAGAATTTAGTGCTTTTCAACATTACCTTTTAACAAAAAGACAGATGAAAGTGAACAAAAAGAAAGAACTTATATGAATTATGAAAAAAAAATTATGTGTAGAGTGAAAGTGACTGTACGAAACAGTATAATATGTCATTTGTTATGGTGGACACTTTGGGTTATCAATACTATTAATTATTGGGGATTGTTAAAGAATTGTTTCATTTTTTTACTATAATTTTCTTTCTTTTATTTATTTTTACTATCTCTTCTTTTACTATCCCTTTAAAATAAATTAATTCAATAAGGAAGTGATAAAATGCTATCCAATTTCTCTTTCTTTTTAATGAAAAAAAAAATGAGAATGTTCTCATATTTAAGCCACAACAAGTAATTTGTAAATGTAAAATTCTTAACACAGTATAACTTGCTAGAAAAATATTGGAGATAAAGTGATTGTGCTCATTAACTTCATAGCTTACGGTAAGACATTGTATAAGGTCATTAAACTAACATGATAATGAATATAATTAACAACCTCGCCATGTTAGCTTAGAAAAAATAAAATGTGTTATTCATGGTCATAAATTATTACTTTTAAGATATTTAAACTTTAGATATTAAAAGTATAACATCTATTTTAATTAAAAAGCTAATTAAACAATATACTGTTCAATTTGTTTAGAAAACTTAATCAGTGAATTCAAACAATTAAGGAAGTTGATTAATTTAATTAATGACAATATATTTGTAATAAAGTTATATATTCAGATCTTGAATTTAAGAAGAAAATTTTGTCTTCCATGTTGATATCAAATAAACGAATCCAAGATTAACTTTATCTTATTTAATGATTGTCTTCAAAATATCCTTCATTAAGTAGAGTTTTATGTTTAATGACTTACTTCTATTATAAAGAACGTTTACTTTTTAAATAAAATTGGTGCAATTATATGCTACTAGCTAATTTCTTAATTAATAAGAGTTGTTCTTTTTACTAATACTCTTTTGGCTCACCTACCTTCGTATAGGGAAGAGTAATGTATATTTTCAATATTTAATGGACTCAGCGTTAATTTTTTTAATATTTTATGAGATTTTTCATGCGAATTTTAAGAAATGACCTTATGTTTTAGAATTTTTCTATGACTGAAATCTCACCAAAAATTTATAGAAAATGTCTCCCTAAATATAAATAATTGTAGTAATTATTTTTAGTTTGCTACAAACACGTCAACATAATTTCAAAACTAGGCATCGTATATTGATTTACAAATAATTAGGAAAAAATTTAAAAATAGGATTATTAATTTATGTTCATTTTAGTATAATAACATATAAAAAAATAAAAATATAAGGTATTTATTAATTTTATGTTTTATTTTCTCTATTCCTGTTTATATAGGTCTTATGCTATATTTTAAAATAAATTGGGTATTATGCTTTATATATATAAAAAAAAAATTACCCTTATCACAAGTACATTGATTTACATGTCATAATGGAGGTAGAAGGATACCTATTGTATTGATTTAATTTTATTATTGGTCATACACTATTGATTATTGTTATAATTGATGTTGTATATCTATTTTCTACGTCGATTAATAATTTATATAAAAAATTTACACTTTCTATATTGATAACATTTATATTGTATTTGTAATTAACTATGATAAAAAATTGTTTGAGAAAAAGTGAGGTTATTTTGGTAAAAGAGAAGTGAACCATAATTTTATAAATGATGATGTGATTGAAGTAAATATATAGAATAAAAATAAGAATTAAATATTTAATTGAATCATTTACTTAAAATTTAATTTAAATAATTTATTTAATTAAGGAAAACTGGATATATATTCAAGTAAAATTATAAAATTTCATATGTTAGGAATAAATTTTTATTAATAACAAAGAATATTAAGGTTCGGTATGGAAATAAAATTGAACTAAAATTATAAAATAATAACATATATAAATGAAGCACGTAACTATTTCATATTGTTCGGAAGTTTTTGAATTCTGCCTTCAAATATATAAATTCTTTAATGGACATGATCGATATCTTATGAAGGTTTAAGAATGATATTCTTACTTAATTAGAGTCTTTATACACTTTGTTGCAATACTATTTCATATCATATTTAACATGTTATCATTGTGGGGAATGTGAGGTTGATGTCCTTCCAATCTAAAATTAAAAAAATACATATTTTTCATAATTATAAATAATTTTAAATTAAATATTTTAATAAAGAAATTTGTTAAAAAAAATAATACAATTTAATATTTAGAGTTTACAAGTATTACATCAATATACTATTACTTAAATAACTTTCAAAAATTAATTACTTTGTAAGATTGGTCATCACTGACCATATATGTATTTATTGTGATTGTGTTATTATGAATACAATCATAATCATCAATTATGTTAGACTAATATGTACCAATTCCATCCTTCTTGTTGAAGAGAACTTGAAGAAAAGATTTTTAGACTACATTTATAAAAATGCAAGACCAATTTTCTAAACATGATTTACTTCAAAAATTTCATTCCTTTATTGCATCTATTGTCTCTCATTTGACCTCACTATATTATATAACAACAATAATCTTTATTGGCCTCTAAATCAATTATGCCTAAAGACATAATTGATTAGGGACTCTTCACCGTTTTATTTTCATAACATTATTTACATAAACACAGGTTTCTCTCACATTGATGTTTCCATGCATGTCAATTATGAGGACTGAATCTCAACATATATATATAAAGACAGAAGGATAAAAGACTCATACTAACTACAAATTTCTCTCTTTTCTTTGCCTCGGCTTGGGGCACCCCTCCTCTTTCTTTTCCACCATTTCCACCCAAATCCACATATCCAAACATAAATAATAGATATTTTTTTTCTGCTCTCTTTCTTACTTTTATAGTAATATTAGTAAATCTAAACACAGTGTTAATAATAAATTCTCTCAATTATATTAATAAGAGATGTTTTAACATAAAATAATTAGTATAAAAATTATAAATTGAGTTATAAAAAAGAACCAACATCATTGAGACTAAAAAAAAAAAAACACAAGAATATAAATACATATATAAAAACACATTAAATACACCTTATTGTTAAAAACAAAAGTTTGCTTGAATTTATTCATTATTTACTTATATATTTCTTAGTTTTATTTTTACCATAACATTTATGTCCTTTTTCGTATAATATAGATATAAGCTATAACTTTCTATTTCACTATATATTATTTGTACATGTTTTTTTTATATCAATTTCTTTTGCTTTAATTTTTTCTCATTATTAGAGTTTTAAATTTATTTAATGTACTGATTATAATGTAATTTATTATATATACACTCTTATAAAGATGTTAATGCAAACATAAAAAAAAATAAGACGATATTTTGTCAATAACATTATAGAGAAAACTTACATAACTTTTATAATATATGAATTTGAATGGAGAACAACAATAATAATATTTATAATTATATGAACATATAGTAAAATTCTTCAAATAATACTAATTTTATATAAACCTACCTAAACTTCATCAAAACGTTAAAAAAAAAAAATTAATCCCAGTACTATTGTTAACTAAGATCATAGTACTACTATTTAGGGTTCCTCTAATAAGAGGGTTAACATAAAAGATTTATGACCCCAAAACCCAGTATATATCTTAATAAAATACAACGCCCATTCCAAAATATTTACAGTTTTTACCTTTTTTAATTTATCTTAAAATAAGTGATATTTTCATTTACAATATATTATAATTTTTTGCTTAAAATTTATTTTCACATAAATTAACTGTTCAAATAGCATTGTAACACTCCTCTTTATTTAATATATTCATTGATTGTAGAAATATAAAGTTGTTCCCATTATCCAGAAAGAAAAGAAAAGGTTCATCAAGTTCTAGGTAAGTCTTTTATGCAGAGAGTGATTTTGTGAGGATAGAGAATGGAATTAACACGTTGGATCCACCATTTGCACAGAACCCAACGAGTTGACAATGAAATTAAACAATGATTAGAGTATGATAGTGGCATAGGAACAGTGGAATAATAGGTCAAATGGAAAGAAACAGAAGTGATATGAGTAAGAGTGCCATGGTTTCAGTGCCTTGTCTCACTGTGCCCAGTTTCGCCATGTGCATGTGCTGCTTCCACCATCACTGGATTATTCTCTCCACAACCACATGCCATGCACATTATCATCATCATATCAAACCACAAAGAAAAAACTCACACACCTGAGAAATAATCGGGTGAGGGTCCTCTCTCTCCCATTATCTTGCGTTGCATGCTCATCAAATTTACTGTTACTATATCGGGACAATTCTATATATATTCACTGGTGTTCTTCCTCCATTTTACTATATTTATCAAAGAAGATCAATAAAGTAGAATTTGATACAAGAGGATGTATAATATAGTTTTTAGAATAAAATGTTCTCAAACTTTCAAGGTTTAATAATGTTATGTCTGGTTTTTTTTCTCTCTAACTTTTAGGTTAAAATAGAGATTGTTCACGTGAAAAAAAAAAAAAAGACATGTCCTTTATCTTCTTGGGAATGATTACTCTTGGGTTTGTAATTTAATGCTATATTTGGTGTGATCATTAGTAAATGAGAAGTTTTACATTATATAATAATGAAGAGCTAAAAGTATTCATGCTTTAAAATAATGATTTATAGAGATTTTTGTAGATGGAAAAATATATAACCAGGAGTTTCTACTAAAGTTAACCAATAAATATTATAATAAACTTAAAAGATCTTATTAACCAATGTCCCTAGGATATGTCACAAAATTAGCCTTATTCAAAATCATACAAAAGTAGGTTAAAAATGAGTGTAAGATAAGTCTTTTGGATTAAGTATATACTTATAATCCAAAATTTATTAAGACAACAATCTTCTATACAAATTTATTCATTAGTAATCAAATTTATCACTTTGATTATGAGATTGAATGTTTATTATTACATTAAGAATTATAGTTAATAATTAAAAATAACTTTCTAATTACGAGTATAACGTCATAGTTATTGTAACTTAATTTACTCAATTTTTGTCATAAAACAATTCATATAACTACAACAAATTCATTTTGATGAATATCCCCCCTTGATTTAAATACCAGATTTAACTTTCAAAATGGCTACTTTCACATCCTTAAGGTAAGTCGAGACAAAGCAAAAGATGACTGCTTTTTCTTCTGATTAATCTAGGAGGGGTTGTTTGGGACTATTATTGATCTCATGATCTATAGCAACTCTTGAACATATTGATGGATACAGTTCTGAAGAAAAGCCAAAAATAAATAAAAAAAAGCACGTGAGAGGGCAAGAATAATATGAAAGTATTAGTTGAAAAACTATACACAGGACAAGCTGGCACATGCACATGTTAGCATTTATGCTCTTGATCAAACTATGTGATACATTAACTCTTTTATATATATATATATAGTAGTGAATCTGATTCTGAGGTATAACAACAATGTAATATATATATATATATATATATATATATATATATGAGTCTGAGGTGTTTTTGTCTT
>Ga0209489_105844_pt1 | contig 20691 bp, 10 predicted proteins | sample SiratrowhiteBW_FD_187527 | JGI IMG/M metagenome (GOLD analysis project Ga0209489, IMG submission 187527) | Root nodule microbial communities of legume samples collected from California, USA - Siratro white BW (SPAdes) (version 2) | ecosystem: Host-associated > Plants > Roots > Nodule | place...
TATATATATATATTAAGGATTATTCTAGCCGACCATAATAGTGCACTCATTAATTATATTTTCTTTTTTTTTATGTCTTGCATAGCCAAGTAGCATATTACTCATCAAAGATATAATGAGAGATGAATTATATGTTGTGGAAGCTGAAGTTTGTGGCATGTGATATATTCTGATATGAGCCCTGACATTATAGGTCCTTATTAATTATGTGGTCCTTAGACAGAGGTGCTATTTACAGGTCCTGCATATAATCACATGGTGGACATAAAACTCCAGAAATTTTGGAGATATAGATTGGACATGTTGGTGGAACAGCAAAATATATATATTAGTTGACTATAATTAGTCATTTATAAGCCCTGTAAATAGTTTAGAATATAAATTTATTATGCATAACTTATCATTAATATAATTAAAAAATAAATAATTGAGAATTTTTAGTGAGATCGTATTTCCAGAATTAAAAGAAAGGAGTTTTTAAAATTTATTTATCAAGACAAAAAAAAATAAGTTTCATTATGATGTGAAGTATTCCCTCACAATAACGACAGTCTTAATTGTCTAAAAAATTTCAATTGACAGGTGTTTTCATTTTTTAAAGAAGTATTAATTTTCTGATTTTAATTTATTCTCAAATCAATTATTTCACTCTTTACCTCAAAAACTAGTATATTTTTTGTTATTTTTAAGTTGTGTGGAAGAGTTTGAAATTACAGTTAATGTGAGATACCGGGAATACTTTTAAAAGTTACGCTATATATCTTAAAAAAAAAAATCTTGATTATGTAAATTTAGTACCTAAATCCACTCATTCTACACTGTCAATCATATAAGTTAGGGTCATGCTTTTAATCACATTTTTATAAAATCTGCTTTTATGTTAAAAATGTCACCAGCAATCATAATTTTATTAATTTCTTGATTAATTATCAATAACTTAGTAAGCAGTAATCTTTATTAACTTAAAAAGATTTGAAAATTACTAAATTAAGATTTATAGGCTTTGATTTTATTCTTGGAAAATGGGCTTTAATTTAATTATTTCATTAACTTTTCTTTTCTAACAAAAAATATCAAGAAAGTTCTAATAACTATTCAATTAATTGGAATATTTATAGTTTAATCTAAGTTTCTAAAGTTGAAGATATTACAAGAATTTAAAGGAAGTCAAAATTGCAATTTAAATTTTATAAATATAAGAATATATTTATTGATTAGAATTTTAAGAGATTTAAAAAAAAATGATAAGAAAATATTGTGGGTATTGAATTAAAATATTGAATAATATAAAAAATGTTTCATCATATTTAACTAAAAGTTTTAATGATATAAAAAACAATTGTGATATTTATTTAAAACTTTGAATAATATAAAAATTACAATTTATTCATAGTAAATTGTAATCAAACTTTATTATTTCTTGAAAATAAAGAGTGACTACGTTTCAATGAATATTTAGATTTTAAATCATAGATTAAAATTATAGATGATTAGGAATGATATAGAAAATATTGGTTATCAGTTAGAAATTACACAGCAAATATTTATTTATAGTTAAATTTTTTATTAATAGAATCCTTGATATCAAAGAAAAAATTAACCTAATTTAAACTGAATGGATTATTATTATAAAAAAAAGCTGTTACTTACAGAAATAGTAATTTTTACAAATTCTATACATTAAATTTAGTACATGAAATTAAAACTTATTCATTCTTTTGGAAGTGCTTAAGGAATGGATCTAAAGAAATAGTGTATATGAAAGCTGTGTGGTTTTGATTGGTTATTGAGATTGTTTTGATTTCTGTTTGTATTTAGAAATGAAATTGGCAAAAGATAAAAAAAATAATCTGAATTTTATAACACTCTTCATTGAAATATGTTGATATATATGTCATAAAAAGTTATAGAATTCGGATTAATAAGAATAAAAGATTATCTTCTGTTTCTTAAATATATATTTTTTTAACAATCAAATAAAAGTAATAAGAGTGTAGGTTATAAAAGAATTTTAAATTAAAATAAAATTATAAAAAACTAAAAATGATGTGACACAATAAAATTAAAAAAATAAATAAATTAATACCGATCTCTGCAACATAAATGTCCAAATTTTTTTAGGGTTCCAAAAATCGAAATAACCTCATTCCAAATACAAAGCAAATTAAGAAAGCCCTACATTTTATTCCCATACCCTACATATGTCTATCAATATTATTGAATTAAGACCCTCTGCATTCAAGTGCAACAACTCAAGTAGCTCAACTTTAATGTACAATGAATTTTGAATTATAAAACCTGTGGCTTAGGTACAGTTTTTTCCGTGCGAATAATTGCTTGTTTGATATAGAAATGTTTATGCCCTTTTTTAAAATTCAAATAATCATTTAAATATTACATGTTCACAAAATATATATATTTTTTTATAATTTTCTTTCTTTCAAAAGAAAAACACATCTATTTTCAGTTAATTTTACTCTATTTCACTTTATTTAAACAATATTTTTCAGCATTCTTTCCTTTTCAATCATTCATTTCCACACACCTTTTTCCTCAACTAAACAAATCTTAAACTATGTCTGAAAAATAAGAAATTAAATTAATCATTTTACTAAAATTATCAAACTGAATATGGTAAAATGAACTGAAAAAGAAATAATTTTATCTTTTATTTAGTTTTCCCATCCTCTGTTTATCACCTGTATAAAAATGGGTACAAAATTTCTTAATTCTAAACTGATTCTAATCATAAAGTATATTTTAAATTCCTCAAATATCAACTTATCTTAACTTTTCTCAGTTAAGCAAAGATAAGCAGAGGAGTAGATTTTTGTATATTTTTTTGTGTTTTTTTAATAATTTATTATTGTTAATAAAAAAATTATTTTATCTGTTATTGTGATTAATGTATCTGTTCATCTTATTATTTTCAGTAACTGTCACATTAAGAGGGATGTATAGCTCTAAATATTTTGATTATTAGGAGAGGGTTTTCTACTATAAATCTATAGATAGATACAGTGTCCCTACTCTAAACACATAAGAAAAATATAAATACCCATTATATGCGTATTTGTGCCTACAGAATTATATGCGTATTTGTGCCTACAGAATTTTGTTATGTAACTTATGTTGGGTATGGCAGAAATTGAAAGAGTTTGGAGTTTAGTCATTTTGTTTTATTATTAAATGTTCGATTATGAATAGATGTTTGTTTGTTATTATTTCTAATATTTAGTATTAGGTCATTTCAATACCTTTATTTTGTTCTGTTGGTTAGTTTCAAATGTCAATGACGTGTCACCGTTTTGATGATTTTGTCGTTTTGAAATTAATACATTGATTATGGTCTTCTATAAGTTCTGAAATTATTATCTTTTTTAATATAGCCAAATTGAATATAAACACCATTTGACCTAATTAATGCATAGACATACACGTGTTATCTTAATATTTAATTTCTCTTATGATATGGCCACTCTCAAGTGATTATGGCTATGAAATTTACACTTATGTGATTGTTTTACTGCATATTGTTTATTATATTTATAATATAATATCTTTGATTGGGACTGTTAACTATGTAAATTGATGACCTATTTTGTTGTCATGCAATTTAATAAGATAACGTCATTATAAATTATTAATCATTTATTCATTTTTCTTATTTTGGTTTATTTCGTTTCTTCATTGAAGAAATAAGGATAGTTTTTCCAGTAAGTTTCCATAATTTGGTAATTAAACTAATATATATACATATATATACATATATACATATATGTATATATATATATGTATAGATATATGTATATGTATACATATATATATATATATATATATATATATATATATATATATATATATATATATATATATATATATATATATATATATATATATATATATATATATATATATATATATATGTATACATATATATATATATATATATATTAAGAGATAATATTAATTAGCTAGTTTCATAGTAAAGAAATTGAAGTGAATTTATTTTTGTGTTAAATAAATCTTATTTTGAATTATTATATATGAATTCATTTATTTAGTTTTTATTATAGTTGAATCTTTAATTATTTCTAATGATAAAAAGAATGTTTTTATGTTATCTAACAAAAACTATAAGGGATGAGATAATAATAATAATAATAATAATAATAATATTAATATTAATATTAATATTAATATTAATAATTTTAACACAATTTTTTTTTACTAATATAGTTAAGATCTCATAAACATGCACGTCTTACTCTAATCCATATTTAATATGCTTCAAATTAAAGAATCATACTAAACTGCATTTTAAAACATATTTATAAAAATCATATATGAGTTTTTTTAAAATAAATCTATTATTGACAAAATCTGCTCAATCTAAAAGATTGCCCATATGTTCCTCTGCAATGTATCATATACTCCCATGTAACACATAACATATAGATAATAAAGACACATTGGACAAAATTTAGAGGGATTGGATTTTAAAAAACATTTGCAAAATGATATTTGCACCCTATTGACTTCTTGAGAGAGCTTAAATAATTAAGTAGGTCTTGGTTTTCCTATGGTGGGTAAGGATCACAGGTGGGGGCTGGGGAGGTGGTTGTCTAGTTGTTTTTCGGTTTCTTTGAAGGTTACATTGCAAAAATGCTCAGTGTGCTCATTTATGGATAGTAAGTGGAGAAAGAAGTATCAAAATATTCACTGGAGGCAGGTTGGATAGATGAAGACTTTGGCGTTTGTTACACTAGTCTACCTGCATGTTTGCATTGGTGAAAAGCTGATAGTTGAAAGATATCGGAAGTCTACTACAACAACATAAGTACCGGGTAGTAAACATTTTAAGTGGGATGAAACACTAAAAAAAGGACTAAGAGGTGGTGTTAGTTTGGCTTTAATGGTTCATAATTATAAACAACAAAAGTCAGGCAAGTAAAGATGACTAGTAGATGGAAAGTAATGCAAGAGTGAAAGCCTAGCTCTCCCATGGTGTTGGTGCAACTTGCATATGCTGCAATCAATGTCTTTGTAAAGTTCGCCACAAGGATAGAATGAACATTCAAGTTCTCACTGCATACCGTCTCATCTTTGGAGTTGCTTTCTCATTTTCTATTGCTCTTATTTTTAAATGAAAGAACAGGCCAAAGTTGACATGGAGAAGGGTGTTCTATAATTTTTAACTTGCTCTTTATGTATTTTCTCGTGCATTTGTGTACATTCTGGAATTTTTTTTTTGTAATAGGGTTGGAACACTCCTTAAGTGTTCCTATTTATATCATTCTTTGTTGTTAAAAAAAAAGATAACAAAGACACAAATACAAACAAGAAAGGATAAGCTAACAAATTTAAAATAATCTTAGAAAATTCAAATAAATAACATATCTCAAACAACACATAAACATATAAAATCATCCCTCATACTATATTTTATAAAAAATTAATCATATGACTCTGACATACATAAAGAAACTTGACTCTATTTCCAGAAAATTCTACACCTGTAATACAACCTCCACTACAAGAAATTCTTTATTTACTTACGGATTATTACATATAATTTTTTATTCGTAGGTAAATTTAGCATTGCTTACGAATTTTACTTACGGATCTATTACATATGAATTTTATTCATGAAAAATTTTCTTAGATAATTACACACGGATCCATTGATAAATTTGAAATTACCTACAGATTTGTTACCTTCCCAATTCAAATCCATATGTAATTATGTACGAATCTAAATCTGTAGGTAATTTACCTACAAACTTTTTCGTAAATAATATTAATGATTAATTTTATTAAAATTATTCTTATTATTAACATTAATAATAATATTAGTAGTAATAATAATAATGATATTATTATCATTATTATTATTAATTATATTAACATTATTATTATTAACTTATATAATTAATAATGTTATTAATATTATATTTAACATTATTTTTTATTAGTTTTATTATTATTATTATTGTTGTTGTTATTATTATTATATTTAATATTATTATTATTAATTAATATCAGTAATAATAATATTATAATTATTATTAATATTAATAATAATATTAATTTTGATATTACATTTATTAATATTAATATTATTATTATAATCAATATTTTTATTAATATTATCATTAATATTCTATTTAATATTATTATTAATAATTTTATTTTTATGATTATTATTATGAAAGTTAATATCACTACAATGATTATTAATAATATTATTATGATAATTATTATTAATATTAATAATAATGTTATTATTTTTATATTAATATTGATAGTCATAATAGGAATAATAAGTCAAAATATGATTACAAAGTTGATCTGGTGTAATGATTATAAATTGTATGTATATTTATATGATTCAGGTTTAAGTCTCTTGTATAGATTGTGAATTAATTCGTAGGTAATTACTATTTTTTTGACTAAAGTCCTTCACCACTATTCTATCTTTGTAACTAAGACACATGGAATTACAACTCCATTTATTATTCAAGACCCTATTTTGGTCAGGCAACTTCACCAAATCAAAAGTGTGATTATCATATAAGAATTTCAACTCATTTTTCAATTCTTCAATGCTTTTGTCTCCCATGAATTTCATTTTCAATTTTTCACAAGTTTATTTAGAACAAAATCTTAGAACCTATAACCATATTATCTTTGTTATAGGAAATGAAGATAAATTGTCTTGAATTTGCACCTAATTCGGATTTTTCATCCTTTAGATCATGCACAAAATGTTTTACAATCAAAGACTCTCAAGTGTTCGAAATTGAAATTCTTTCAAAATCGAATTTTGTTTAACACTTTACTATCCAAAACAATAGGAGTACCATTCGACTGAAGAGTTTTAGGAGGAGTTTTCACATGTACAATATCATGCTTCTTACACTAAAGACTCAAGACCATCTTTAATAGTATGCACTTCAATTTCTTGCTTGAATGTATGTTAATTGAAGCCTAAAACTATTTGAACTTCTTCAACACTTGGTTGTTTGTCTTCAAAGCATTGGCCATAACTTCATTAGAACAAAACATCAATAAAGTAAAAAATAAAGAGCATCACTTCAACCTACCACAAACATTGAATGTACCAATTTGAACAACTGAAGTTTCTTGGGGGAAAGGTACTTCTTAAATGATACCCTAGTTTGTTTGTCAGCTATGCACCGAGAACAATTCTCTAACTTATGCATCTTTTAATCTTGGAAGCATATTCTTTTTGTTAAATAATTTAGCCCAATTTTACTAATATGACCAAGCCTTAGATGCTACAAAATATCTCTGTATCTATAACATTCACACTATCTTGGAGCAAGCAAAGCTTTTGTCCAATACAACTTAGAATTTTCCTGCTCTTTAGCTATAATCAAGTTACTTTTGGTGAGTTTTCACTTTCCAAAATCAAAATGATTATCATAACCAATATAACAAGAATCTACACAAAAATCAAATTAAAATGAACATTTAGAACATATTTAACTCCTCTAAATGAAAACTGCATTTCCATCTTGGTTTGTAAGCACACATCACTATTAACAATCACCTTAGACGCACCATCATTATTCATTTTCAAAAACACACAATCACTTAGATTGTAAGATGTGAAGAACCCTTCTTAACTAAAACAAGCAATATAACATCGTTGTCAAATATATATGCATATGTTTTTATTAGACATAAGATTAATTTAATCATAGCCAAGAAGAATAACAAGATCATTGGTAGTGATAGTAGTAGTAATCATACACAATCAAGATATCCTTAAAAATTACGTAAATATTTTTTGATGGGTTCCTTTCCTTGTATTTAATTCTACAAAATTTTTCAATAAATACAATTTGTTACTCCCTAATTTTGAGGCATATGGGGATTCAAAGTTTATTTGACAAAGTTTTCGTATTTCTCTCATGAACATAAGATTGTATACATTGTGATCCATAAAATTCCTAATAAAACTACATATCCATTGGTGTACAAAATCTCATTCTTCATCAAACATGGAATCTGACTTCTATGAAAAAAAGGAAGATGCTTATCTTTCACAAATAACAAGTCCTTTATTTTTTCCTTCCATAATAATTTGCTCCATTTAGAAAAGCAATTTTTGTATGCGTCTCCAACATTTAGACCAGAACAAAAATCCGAGAATCAAATAGCTAGTGTCACTCTATGATGAGAGAATGGTTAAAAAATAATAACTCAATAATAGAACAATAAAAAATGAAATAAAATTCTTTTAACTTGTAATAATCTACTAGGAAAACGAAAGAAAATAGAACATGGAAAAATAAGTACATGAGACACGTCTATTTTTAATGTAGCAAAGTCGTTGATGTGAAAGTAAAAACCACAAGTCTCCGTAAAAAAAAAAAATCTACTATAATCTCCAAAAAGTACACGACGACCTTAAAAAATACATAAGCAATATATACAGCCAGTCAAATCAAATCAAACCAAATATAATGTCCACAAATAACTAACCTAACAAGAAAGAAGATAAAAATATTTTATGGATATGTGAGGGAAGTATGTTATGGTTTAGGAATTTGAAGTAAATATGACATGCACTTTGTTTTAGGAAAATGATACTTTTACATCACTATTCACGTAATCTCTATTTGACACTCTTACGTGTCACATGAGTCTCATCAACAAAAGAGAGAAAATGTATTTACTTTTGTTGTATATGGAAGGGTAATTTCGTTAAATGTAAAATTGTAATCCATGTATGCGAAACTATTACTCAGCTAACCACTTAGGCCAACAGAGCTAACCATATTTCCTGTTGGGTTCTTCATGACAAACCACTTATTTAAACATGGTAAACCACTTAGACGTACTTCTCCAGATGTCATCCTCAGTTAACTACTTATATAAACATGACAAACCACTTATATGAACATGACAAACCACTTAGACATGTACTTATTTATTCAAATGTCATACTCAGTTAACCACTTATATAAACATGACAAACCACTTATATGAACATGGTAAATCACTTAGACATGAACTTATTTATTAAGATGTTATCCTTGGTTAACAACTTATATAAACATGGCAAACCACTTAGACATGTACTTATTTATTCAGATGTCATACTCAGTTAACCACTTATATAAACATGACAAACCACTTATATGAACATGGTAAACCACTTAGACATGTACTTATTTATTCAGATGTCATACTCAGTTAACTACTTATTTAAACATGGCAAACCACTTATTTAAACATGGAAAACCACTCAGACATGTACTTATTTATTCAGATGTCATATTCAGTTAACTACTTATATAAACATGGCAAACCACTTATTTAAACATGACAAACCACTTAGACATGTACTTATTTATTCAGATGTCATATTCAATTAACCATTTATATAAACATGACAAACCACTTATATAAACATGGTAAACCACTTAGACATGTACTTATTTATTCAGATGTCATACTCAGTTAACCACTTATATAAACATGACAAATCACTTATATGAATATGGTAAATCACTTAGACATGTACTTATTTATTCAGATGTTATCCTTAGTTAACCACTTATATGAACATGGAAAACCACTTAGACATGTACTTATTTATTCAGATGTTATACTTAGTTAACCACTTATATAAACATGACAAACCACTTATATGAACATGGTAAACCACTTAGACATGTACTTATTTATTCAGATGTCATACTCAGTTAACCACTTATATAAATATGGCAAACCACTTATTTAAACATGAGAAACCACTTAGACATGTACTTATTTATTCAGATGTCATACTCAGTTAATCACTTATATCAACATGACAAACCACTTATATGAACATGGTAAACCACTTAAACATGTTTATATAAGTGGTTTACCATGTTCATGTAAGTGGTTTGTCATGTTTATATAAGTGATTAACTGAGTATGACATGTTACTTCAATTTATTTTCACACAGCACATGCTTTCTATTCAGGGCCATCTTGGATCATGTGTACCCGTAAAAGGCAAAGTAGTTGTGATGGGTTGGTAAAAAGTGTTATTAATGAGTTGAAAAAATTGAGATGTCTTTGTCCCAATCTTATTCAAACATGTGAAAAAAAAAATAGTTTTGTACTAATTGATCTTCATTTTTTCCCTTATACTAATGGAGAGATGTAGTTATTGTGTTTACATCAACTTAATTATTTAAATTCAATAACTATTAAGTTGATTTCTAGTAAGTTAATTATTTTCAAAATGTCTAAATAATTATACGAAAACAAAATCATTAAAATTACATAAGATTAAGCTTTTTCAAATTTAGTTTATTATTTAATTTATATGATATGATGGTGTTTGTAATATCCTAGAAAATAACTTTAGAATAAAAACTTACATAGAATTTAGCTTTAGAGATAAATAAAATGACATATGAATAGTTTATTATTAAAGGTAAAAAGTTTAAATAAACATAAAAAATGAATTATTCAGTTTTTATTTTTATAATAAAACAATAGTCTCCCTAAAACTGTTTATCTTTAAAATTCTCTACTTTCTCTCGAGATTTCTGATCTCATCTATTATCGGATTTACGATCAAAGCCTGCTGTCAGACTCGTGATGACAATTAGAGTAAGATTGTCTGATCGGAATCTTAGATTTTGTTATAAGTTGCCCGCGGTTTTAGGTTTTTGAAACTTTTTTTAGAGTCTATACCTTATATAGGTAAAGTAAGCTAATTTTATTTTTTTAAATGTTAGGTAAGGAAAGATAATTGTAAGTTTTATTTTAAATGTTAGTTTACTTTAAAATAGTTGAAAACGTTTTAGGCTGAGTTCAAGAGGGGGTGAATTGAACTTTGAAAGATTTTTATTCTTTTTAGACCTTTGAAAATAGTTTTCACAGTTTGAAAAACTTTAATGAATCTTAGTGCTAAAGATATAGGGTGTAATAAAGAAATAAATTGATTCAAAGCACGAATGAATCAATTTGTTATACAGACAGATATAAGCACACAGCAGATTCTCAATCACACAGAATTGTAATTTCACAGTAGCACTTTAAACAGGTCAAGTTCACACAGTTTCAATAGCAATATACACTAAGAACAGAAACACACAAAAATGAAACTTTGAATGAGAGCAAGGAGAAATAGAATTACAAAATACTAATTTAAAACTCCTATCACAACACTACACTGATTTGAATCAATATTAATAAATATGATAAAGTTTCCTAACACCAGTAATTAATACAGAATTGAAAATTGTTCAGAATGCAGATTCAATTATTCAATTATATCAAGAACACAGAACAAGAATATAAATTCTGCAGTATTACACCAATTCAGCCAAAGTTCTAATTCTTTATTAAATCACAGATTTAGAATCTTGTATGTATAACTGATTTAGAAAAGAACCAATCTGATAAGCAAAAATTTCTTTGACTGCTACATCAGATTTATCAGAAACCAATATAGAATTCAAGTTACAATGCACATATCAATATTCAGCATAGGACTTAAACTAGTTTTATCAAGATTACCAGAAATTAATTCAATCTTTCAATTTAATTCAATATGCAGTGCAAGAACAAATCAAGATTATGAGAGAAGGGTTTTAGAAGAAGAGACACAATCAATTTTATACTGGTTCACCACAAAGGGCTACGTCCAGTTTTCTCTGCACCACTTGCAAAGAAAGTTCCACTAACTCAATTAATTGTTCACATATAATTAATCAACCAATTCCTACTCCCCGTAGAAATCAGAACCCTGCTAAATTGATCAACTGCTCTCTGCAGCCTCCAATCAATTTCAGCAGAAACACCAGGCTAATTCCTATAGCCCAAACCAGTCAATTTCTACTCCCCGCAGAAATCAGAACCCTGCTAAATTGATCAACTGCTCCCCGCAACCTTCAATCAATTTCAGCAGAAACACCAGGCTAATTCCTATAGCCCAAACCAGTCAATTTCTACTCCCCGTAGAAATCAAGAACCCTGCAAATTGACAAACTACTCCCCACAACTTCCAATTAATTTTAGCAGAAAACACAGGCTAACTTCTAAAGCCCAAACCGGTACAAACGTTCAATGAATTTTACAAAATTACAATGAATACACCTCAAATCTTGATTCAAACAGGATCAAGAAAGGTTTAGAAAAACTCCCTGATTCGCGCAGAAAGAAAGGCCTGTACACAGTCTTGAAGAAACCCAGTAGCACACCTTAGTCAGAATTGATTCTTCAAGTAAAAGCCCTCTTTTGAAAATGAGTATTATGAAAACATCAATTCTCTCACAGTGATTCTCACAGAATGAATTTCAAAAGATTGTGTTTCACAATTTCTCTTCTCTTTTCTGTTCTTTTTCTTCTCTATTCTCTTTTTCTTTTTCTTGTTTTTCACACTTGAAAAACCCACTGTATTATAGAAGAAGAGCTCAAACTAGATTTTTAGAAAACAGTTAATTCAGTTAAGCTCAGGCACAAATAAATTGATTCAGCTTATCCTGAAATCAGTTTATAATAGTTCAGTACTTTATTTTCCAAAATTGTTTTTAACTGGAGTTAAAACCTTTTTATGGTTTGATTTAAATCATTTAAACCATGTGCTGATGAATTTCTCCTTAGATGTGCATAGGTTCTCTTTTACGACCAATCATACTCATTCACACTAAGACAAGACCTAGAACACACTTCCACTTGCTTGCTTTGGCTTGCTGGACATGTCTTGTATGGCTTCATCAAATCCTTAAGTATTGTGAGAATAGTAACAATAGTGATGTTATGCATGATGTGTGAGATATATTTGTGAATTCGGGTAAGGGGAGTTAGTTTGAATGTTTTTAATAGATATTGTATTTACATGTTTTATTAAATATGAATTGGATGAATTTGGATTAAATTGAATGAATGTTTACATATGGTATGATGTGGTATCAATGTTTGTGAATGATATGTAATGGTGATTGAGACATAGTAGCTTCAAGAAAGAAGACACTTGTGCTGAGATTGTTAGGATGTGCATTGTTTGAGGATTTGATCTAAGGAGGTATTCTGACTCTATTGGTACATTGGAATCATATAGATGAAGATTACCAGGTGGTGAGAGTCGAAGAAGGTTCATATAACTATGTCCGAGGTTTGAAATATGAGCTGATCAGAATAGGACATAGGGATTAACCCTGTGCATATGGAAACTATATATGAGATTTGAAATAAGAATTGATCAAAATAGATTGTATCCAAGGATTAAAATAGGAATTGATAGGAACATATGGAATGGTATATGACAGGTGCAAACCTCTGAGTCTAACTCAATGCACGAGTTTTCCAAAAGTAGAGAGTTCAGTGTCTTTATATGTGACTCAATATATGTATGAAAGGAGTTATTGTAAAGATAATGTGATGTATGAGTTGAATTAAGAGAGCCTAATTTGTTGTTGTTTGGTTGAGACAGAAATTCAATTTACCATTATACATTATTTTTTAACTCTTTAGCTTACCCTTCTTTTTGTGTGGAGTTTGTTATGTTTTTAAATTTGCGATGATGTGAGCAGAGAATTTGGTAGGTAGTGTGACTTTTTAGTGAGCTGATGGAGAAATTTAATTTTTATTTTATTTTCTAATTGTATAAAGATATTTGTATTCAATCTTGTATGAAAAAAATATATTTTAAAATATATGATGAATGTATGAATATTTATATTTAGATCTATCATATAATTTTTATGTGATAGAGGTCCTATTATATGAAAATTTTTATGTGATAGAGGTCCTATTATATGAAAAATATGAAATGTTACATAATTGTTGAATTAAATACTAAATTTAACTATTTAAAACTAGGTAAAACAACTATTTTTCATATGTAAAATTTTAAATCAAAGAAATAAAATGGATGTTTGTCAAATTCAAGTGTGAATACACCATTTCAGAAAATTCACTTTCTTCAAATCATAAGTTACAAATTATTTTTTAATTTTTTAACATAACAAATTATTTTGTCATTGCAGTAATTACTAATAACTCAATGTATTATATTCGAAAGAAAATGTTATCATCTGGTTTTGTTTGTTACATAAAAGTCCAAACCCAAGGTTGAGTCCGTAGCATAACGGTGAGTTAAGAAATAATTGCTTTGAATAATTTATGGTTGTTATATCATTGTTTAATTATTAATGTTTTCGTTTTAGTATTATAAATTGATATAATATACTGGGTGGTCACGTGTTGTCTTCAGATTACACAATATATATTTCATATATTTATGTCATATAATTAAATTTTCATCTTTTGTTATACTTTAGTAGACAAAAGGTAAATTGATATGATTATTATGTAATGCATCACATACGGAACATAAACATTAACTATATTATAAATTATTGATCACGAGTAAGTTCTTATTATTCATTTTAAAATTAATATATGTTTAAATTATAATTCTGTCACATACAAATATTACCGATATTTAGATTTCAACCACTTTTTTATTTTTAGAAGAATAGAAGAAATAGATAGGGAAGAAGTTTTTTAGAAACTATACATTATTAGAAGATTTCTAATTCTTTTAGAAAAAAAATATACTAGATTTAGAAGAGGAATCAAATAAAGTTTCAAAAACGCCTTAAAAACTATTTCGCAAGACATTAGTCCATTAATTTAGAAAACAATTTTGAAATATTTTTACGAGACTCATAAAGAATAACAAAAATATAAAATATATAGATATATTTGATTTTAATACTGATTCGTTCCAATTGAGTTTATTATTTTTTAAAATATTCTTAAAGGATGAGCAATCAAATTTATTACAAAAGTATCTTGAATATTAGTTTTAATGGTACTTATGGCTTACAACGACATTAACACAAAAATGGATATAAATGCCTACAATTTCCGTCAAATAAAATGGTAAGGATTCAGAAAAAGGTGTGGTGGCATTTATGCTAATAATGCAAACTTCTTTTCGTTGGTTACAAGGGTATTTGACTTAAACTTTTAAAATTTGTATTGGTTGCCAAATCACCTAACATAAATAACAAGCTTTACAAATGAAAAAAAAAAAAAAAAGTCTTCTTAATTTCAATTTTTCCTCTTTTTTTTATTTTTGTTGTTGTGTCATTTATGTTGTTTTGTCTTGTTTGTTATTAGCTTATCTTTCCTAGATGAGAAATGTGAATATGCGCTGCTTTTTTATATAATAGAAAAGCACGATCCTCATTTGTAATCAAGCAAGACGTATTTAAAGATACATGATTTAGATCCATTAAATAGATATTGTTATATCTATTTCCAATTAAGGCAACTGTATCAAAATTATTTTGAACAATTATGCAACAATGTAATTCGGAAGTTACTTTAAACCTTTGTCATAAACTTCGATTATTCTTAAGAGATTATATGTTTGATATAATTGAATCATTTGTACCAATTTTTACAGATCATTGAATTTTACCTTCGTTGTTATTATCATAAGCAAATTCATTCTTCTTCTCTTTAAATTGAACCAACTTTGTTCTATCTTAAGTCATATGCCTTGACCAATGTCAAGGTATCATAAAGAATTAGTTCGTGATTTTGAAATAGCTTTATCTGGTTGTGCTATATTTATCTTCAACAAGATTTACATTCACTCTGTACATTTCTTCCAATTATATCCACATTTCTCCAACATTCTACAAGATGAAATCTTAATACGAAAATCTATTGTTAATAAAATAATATGATGTTTTTCATCTTTACATTATTTTGTATTTCTTCCTCAATCCAATATTCAACAACTTTCTTATCTTGCATGTTGTTAGTCATAATAATATTCTAGATAATGCAATCTAAAGATTTAATAAATAATTTCTTTTTGTTTTCCGTACAAAAATAATTTCTCCACGAGATAAGGGGGTTTAATTTGATCCTCCTAAAAAAATTGATTTTGCATTGTCATAATGAACAGATTTTCAGGATTTTGATTTGAATAACTTTCAAAAAAACCAACTATAAAGTTAATGCAATTGTGGGGAAAAGATTTATGGCTAGACTAAATCAAGAGGAGGTGAATTGATTTTGTAAAACTTCCTCAAAAAATTTTAATCCTTCTTATACTCTTTTGAAAACAAGACTTATTAAAAATTTTTAATGCAATTAAATCTAAAATTAAGATTGATAAAGATCACATAATATCATTTACAAATAGCAACATCATTGTGTATACTTGTTAAAATCAAATAAATATATATCCAATTTTAGTTGTTTATCCTTTGAACAACCAATTTTCACTATCTTTAAGAATTTTTACAAGCACACTCACGTGTAAATCATATACAACATAGGCGGATAACAAATCAACTCTTGAACACATTAAATTAAAAAGTAAACATACTAAGTGTTCTAAGATTCTTCTTGGACATAGTGCTTTCTGATATGGTTTGTAGGTGTAGTAAATATTTCTCTACCCCAATAGTCTTCCCTATTTAGGAGGTGTGTTATAAATTTCCATATTTGATCTTCGGGGGTTTTCTTGTGTTCACCGAGCCTTATTTGTTTTTTCGTTAGCACTTTGGTTGATTTTGTCATGCACTAAACCTCATCGGCTTATAGTTAGCCATTGTCCAACATTTCTTCTTTATGCCTTGGTTTATCTTGTGTTTTTCTAGTTTGTTTTTGTTTTTCGACTGGTCTCGTAAACCTACAAGTTTGTGATTGGTTTTATTGTTTTGTCATTGTTTATTGGTTTGTTGTCTTTTTCTTTCCTACAAGTTTTGTTTGTTTTTAGTTGGTTCTGTTTTATGATATCAAAAATTCTACAAGAATAAGACTTCCCTCTTTTAAGCCTTCACAAAGTAGCCTTGGCTTAAAAAAGAGTTTGTTCTCAAGTCTAAAACGAATGCATATAATATCCCTCTTTCTTAGTTGCCTGGTTCTTGCATCAAAGGAGACATGGTCTCGATTCAGATATAAAAAATGGTATATCTTACTAGTTTGGAGGAATGCGAACAATCTTCATGGAATATCCACTTTATCCAAAGGTGACAAATGTATGATGCATATGAATGCTTGGTAGAAATTGAACAATGCTTAGAAATCTTTAGGTTCTTAGAAAGCAACATCCCTTAGTAAAGGCTTTTATGGATTTGCTTTTTCATCTTTGGAAGACATGAGGATTGTTCTTGCAGTTGGTTCTTAGAACATGTCTCCAAGAACTCTTAGGGTCTTGGTTTTGACCCAACGGCGATGAAATTGAATAAGGCGTAAGGTTAGGTTAGAATTCATGATCTCTTCTCATTACAAAAACAAAACAAAGATATAACGTCAATAAAAAAACTAACGTAAAATTTCTAAAACTGATGCTTATATGTCAGTATAACGTCGACCATACGATTGATGCAAAAAGGGTGAAAGCTACTCAAAGTTAGCATCAACCATTAAAACAGACACAACGTGCGTGGGTCAAGTCAATGCTAATTCTGGGACATTTAGTATCGGCTAGATCATCGCAAAGGCTGACGCAAAATGGGATTTAGATTTGTAGGAATAACTAGCTCTAGAATGGGAAATCGAATGGAGCCTAAACTCAATTCCGTATAAACAGAAATCACCAAGCAAGATTGTCATAGGCAAGAATATATAAACACAAATAAAGCAGTTTTATACTAGTTCACCCTAATCTCTTAGGCTACGTCCAGTTCTCATTTGAACAAATCGTTTAAGAGGTTCTACTATATCATAAATGGTTACAATGAATACAAAAACCTCTCCAGATTATAACGAGTACAAAAAACGCTACAGATTATCACGAGCACACAAACCTCTCCAGGTTATACCAGTCTCAATTTCTCCTAAGATTAAGACCACTCAAGATTGAAATAAACACTCTCAAAAGAGAGAACAATGAAAGCTCACAAGGGTTTACTTCACAATGGTGAAGAATTACACAATGGTTTCGCACAACCCAAAAATCTAAATGCTCTCAATAGCAGATGGACAATAAATACTTAGAAGATACTATAATTCTTCAATGTATTATATGATGCATTTCTCGTTTTGCTTCTTCTTTGTTGTTCAACTTGAAATTGCTCCTCTATATGTAGCTTTTTAGAAACTAGCCATTGAGATGCTTGAACAGAGCAATCTTGACTTTCTGATGTATGAAGCTCAAACTGAAAGTATTTCTCTAATTTTTATACTGCATTAAAGTTGATTAATTTTGTATCAAAAATAATTTAAAATAACATAGAAAAAATTATATTTGAGATACTCATTAATAACTTGAATAATTTTCATTTTGAACAAATTTGAACGTTAAAGCACAATACGATATAAAATCAATTAATCACATTTAAATATCCCATAATAATTTGAATAATTTCTATTATGAACAAATTTGAACGTTAAAACACATCATGCTATAAAATCAATTTAAATCAAATCAATAACATAAAACTAAATAATAAGAAAACTTATCTCTTCATGGACCATGTGTCTATTGCTTTAATAATAATGTTAATTGCACAATGTATATAAATTATCAAACATAAATGTATACTTGATTTTTATTATCATCAAAACTTTACAAGATGATTTGATCATCTAAAGGGACTTTGGATTGTCTAATATTCAACAAATGATAACAAAACTACAAGCCTCAAGAACAAATAATTACAAAAATATCATGAGAATAATAGCGGAAGAATCTATTTTGATGAAAAAAATAAGCAAATGCACAACTTCATAAAAACAAATCTGATACAATTTTCAAAATATAGATTTGATAATTTTTCTTTAATTATTTTTCATGTTTTCCCTTTCTCCCCCTTTTTGTCATCACATAAAGGAGTTAATTTAAGAAATCATCACTGCTGCAAGGAGGTGCTGATAAAGATTCTAAGTGAGTATGTGTTTGGTATAGAGAATTTTGGATAATAGGGATGACTTCAAACTCTAGCTCACTAACCTTTATCTTTAACACATAAATCTTATGGTTTTTGTACACACTCATCATTTAGACATTGTTAAATAATTAACAGGCAAGGGAACAATATCTTTCAAATTTTGGGGAGTCCTTCTCATGTGAATTTTTGGCTTAACACAATAACTTGGGTGAGAAAAGAAAATCAATTGAAGTTTTCTAGGTGGCAAATATAGTAAAGGAAAATTGCAGCTCAGACTCTTAAAATTAGAAAATGCATAACATGAATTAATTAAGAAAAGAAAACAAATTTTCAACACGCTTTGAAAATTTTTTATATATAAAAATATTATAAATCAATATAGAGTTTAATTAATCAATATATCCCTGTTTATGAATGAAAAAAAAATATGATTTTAAAGATGAATTTAAAAATGATTAAAAAAAATTATGCATTAAAGGTAACATATATAGATGCATATAAAATTTTAAATAAAAATATTTGATGCAATGAGCTTAAGTCAATTGATATTTTCCATCATTCAATTAAGATCATACCCAAAAGTTCTCTTAACTATTTAAACCGTTCTTCAACAAGGGATTTTATAAAAATATTTGCTAATTGTTCAGTTGAGACAAATTGCAAATCAATGGTATCCTTTTGAACATGATCTCTTATAAAATGATCTTTAATTTTAATTTGTTAAAAAACACACTTGTTTTATAAATAAAATAAAACAAATTTGAAGAAACCAAGTGAGTGTAAATCAAATTTAAAAAATATTATGCAAAAAATATGACATCTTGCCTAGACAGTCACATATCATCAAATACATGTAAATTTTATTAGACCGTCTAATGTGTAAAAGGTTTAGAGCAACAAATGTGAACATTTCATCGTTATCTGACCAATTCCAATAAATCTTGTTCATCTTTATCTCTTGTCTCTTTGTCTCTTGTCTTTCAATTCTAGGAATGTAGACTTTCTTTACCTTTATGAACATTGAACATCCATTTTCCTAATTCCAATATTTGAGTCTTCTTGGTTAGATTTAATATATCTACAAGAGGAATAATTTTCTCTTTTGGTACCCACACTGTTTTGGGTCCTTTCATATTACTTTTCCTTCAAGATTTATTCTTGAAGGTTCCTGCAGAAATAGGATATACAATGGAAGAACTAGATGTATTATTTTGATCACAACCTATTACTTTCTTATCATGAGACTTCCTAGAACTTTTTATCAACATGTTTAGAGATTTTTCATTTGTATTTGAATGAGATAAAACTTTTCTAAGCGTGATATTTTCAATTATAATATCATCAATGTTTTTTTCATTTGATTCAATAGGCCTTTTTTTTTTCATATTTCTCTGATTAACACAAGTTCTTTTTTCAAGTTTTTGAGATTTGTGTTCTAAACTGCAAGGTCCCTTTTAAGGTTCCTATTTTCATTATACAATCTTTCTTTTTCTTGGAGAAGCTCTATGTTTTTTAGAGAAATGTCATTTAGACTAGTTTTCTCTTGTTGCATTAATTCAATTTCTTTACAAGCATTATTATATTTTATTTTCATGGTTTTATATGTAGATGCAATCATACCATTATTAGATATTTGTCACAACCGGGGTCACGACGGGAACGACGAACAAAAAAATAATTTTCGTTTTCAAAACAGAGGAGTCGCCACCATAGTTTATTAGGAAAAATTATGGAAAACCAAAAACAAAATAAGGCAAGTTTGCAAACCGGATTTAGAGTTCGGGAGTCG
>Ga0209489_105845_pt1 | contig 20690 bp, 9 predicted proteins | sample SiratrowhiteBW_FD_187527 | JGI IMG/M metagenome (GOLD analysis project Ga0209489, IMG submission 187527) | Root nodule microbial communities of legume samples collected from California, USA - Siratro white BW (SPAdes) (version 2) | ecosystem: Host-associated > Plants > Roots > Nodule | place: USA...
CAACTCGTCTTCCCTGAAAACCCTAAAACCTTAACAAAAGGACATCTCAGTTAACGAAAATCATAGAACTAAACCCATCAGATCTCGAAACCTAAACCCTAAAAACCAAATAAAGCTATTCCCTTTTTCATTCAAACCTCATAAAACCAGCCTTTACTCCACAAACCCTAAACCCCACACGAAAATCATACAAGACACATTTAAACGATGAAAAACAGTTCCTTTTACATGAAAACCTCATAAAAGACTCACCTTTAGCAACTGTTGATGGAAAACGCAAGAAAATCTATCACTGAGAAGACGAGAGCAGATACGAAGCCAACTGAAACACTTGAGCAGAGAGACGTCGCGAGTGCAGATAGAACGAGAGCAGAGCCGAGTGCAGAGCGAGTGAGAGTGGGCAAAGACAGTGATAGAGATCGAGAGCGGGGATAGCCTGAGAGGGAGAGAGAGCGACACTGAGAGTGAAAGAGCTCGAGGTGCGGGATTTCAAAAATCAGGGCATTCAGAACTTGACTTCCACTTTTGCCCCTTCAGTTTTGCACTTCCACATTTGCCTCTGCCACGTAAGATGCTTTGACAAAATTACCCCAATGTCAAGTGGAGGTAATGAGAAAACGGTGTCAACAAAACTTTATTCTTTAAGATTACGTTGTTGACTTGACTCTACTTTTTATAGTAGTTTGAAAATTACCATTTTACCCCTACATGTTATATCACATTAGGTATTAATAAACTGACGTTTAAAAGGCCTTAAAAGGTCTATTTTTACTGGTAATTTCAATTCAGTAAGTGATATTCTTAGCATTACAAACTGCCTCTTAAATAATATATAAGAAATAATGATCAGTTAACTTCACACAATATAACAAATAATATTAACTAAATTGTTAAAATTTGTAATTACTTCTTAACACATGATTAAATAATAACATAATTAACAGAAGTAAAGGAAAATATTAAACTCTAAAATGTTTATTTTCTTCCATACTTTGTGCAGCAGTCCACACGTAAATGACCCCTCGGCATAGCAAGTAGCAATGTGAACTTTGTGCAGTGGTCCACACATGTAGAAAAAATAGTTTCCAATTTCTCACCTGAAAAGACAATTGGAAGGAAATATATTGTAGCAGTGGCATCAGACATTTGAATAAGTTTTTTATAACTCCTTTTAATAAAAAAAATATATGAAATGATTTTTTTTACAAGCTAAACTTAATTTATGTACAAATAAAAAATTATAAAATTTATGTAAAATATTTCTTAGAAGTTAATTTTAATTTATAGAAAAGTTTATTTCAAGTTTTTAGAAGTATTTATAAAAAAAGTTATCCAAACCTATGATGGTTCCTCTTGACGTATTATTTGCATGCTTGACTTGCAATGGTTGATTTTTTGGGATGCTTGACTTTGACTTGTATTTACTTTCATTAGTGACACTTCAACAACTCATTATAAACAAATATGTTTCAACAGATAAAATAATGTAAAGGAAAAGATTATTTTAAAGTGATAAAATAGAATCTAGTAATTACAAAAATTATCAATTTTGCAGTATTATTATATTTGTCATCATCAAACTGCACAACTCTTGTTTCGCTTATATAAATACCTACAAGTGTCAATCTTTTATTTATAAACAGTAAATACAGTGTTAAAACATATAATAATCACATATTTTTTTATCAAATTATTATGATACTGTTAAGTCAACCATATTGGACTACAACTGTTTAGTTTTGCTTTAATAATTTCAAAAGTCTGGGACACATTTTCTTGGATTTATTCTATTGCAGTATATGATACGGGGTTGGTTATTGACTTGACCTTTAACAGGTATTATTGTTTATTATGATGACTCTAACAACAGTAGTTTCTTTTCTTATCCCATCTAATTTACCAAACTCTATAAATAAATCTATCAAAGAATAGAAATGCCACCATTGAAGAGTCTCCATAAATTGCAAACACACAAAATGAAGCATTTTTCTCTTAGGTTACTTGCTTTTTGGTATATTTATGTTCCCATGTTTTTCCACTTTACATTCAACTCCAAACACACTGTTTTTGCTTTCGAAAATGAGACCGATCATATGGCACTTATCAAATTCAAAGAATCAATATCGAGTGACCCAAATGGGATCTTGCTTTCTTGGAATACTTCTACGCACTTCTGTAATTGGCATGGAATCACATGCAACCGCACACTTGGAAGGGTTACTGAGCTGAACTTGCAAGGGCAAAGGTTGAAAGGGTACATATCTCCTCACATAGGTAATCTCTCTTACATGAGAAGATTTGAACTTGGAAACAATAGTTTCTATGGCAATATCCCACTAGAAGTGGGACGATTGTCCCAATTGCAGATATTCACTGTTGAAAATAACTCATTAGTAGGAGAAATTCCTTTGAATTTGACACATTGTACTAAACTCAAAAGTTTATATTTGTATGGAAACAATTTGGTGGGGAAAATACCTACTGAAATCGGATTACTCCGGAAGATTCAGTTTTTGAACTTTGGTCAAAACCAGTTAAGAGGAGAAATTCCATCTTCCATAGGGAACCTTTCTTCAATGTCATATATCTCTCTTACTTCTAACAACTTAGAGGGAGATATTCCACCAGAAATATGTCATCTCAAAAACTTGACTATTGTAGCTTTAGGTATCAACAAACTGAGTGGATCATTTCCTTCCTGTCTCTATAATATGTCATCTCTTATTGGAATCTCAGTTGCAGAAAATCAATTTAGTGGCTCTCTTCCACCCAACATGTTCCTCACCCTCCAGAATCTCCAGGTACTTGTACTTGGTCACAATCAATTCTCAGGTCCAATCCCACCTTCCGTTGCAAATGCATCCACCCTTTCATTCCTTGACATCTCTGAAAACCATTTTGTGGGAAGAATTCCAAGTCTTGGAAAACTACGAGATCTTTATTCCCTAAGTTTGGCTCAAAACAATTTAGGTTACAACTCAACTGATGATTTGGAGTTTGTAAAATCATTGGTAAATTGTACTAAGTTGAAACTTTTAGCTCTATCTTACAATAATTTTGGAGGTCATTTGCCGAATTCTTTGGGAAATTTGTCCACCCAACTAAGTGAACTATATCTCGGATACAATGAGATATCTGGAGAAATCCCTGAGGCAATAGGAAATTTAGTTGGGTTAACTATCTTGACAATATACAATAACCACATTGATGGGATTATCCCAACAACTTTTGGAAAGTTTAAAATGCTTCGAGTGTTAGGCTTAAGGGGAAACAAGTTGTCAGGAAAGATAGAACCCTTCATTGGAAACTTCAGTCAATTGTTTTATTTGGACCTACGGGCAAATCGATTTGAAGGGAGTATTCCTCCAAGTATTGGAAATTGTCAAATGCTACAACATTTAGATCTTTCACTGAACAATCTCACAGGAATCGTACCACAAGAGACTTTTAGTCTTTCCTCTCTATTTGACAAGTTGGATTTGTCAGATAACTCATTGAGTGGTAGTATACCAGAAGAAGTGGGAAATCTGAATCATATTGACTTTCTAGATATGTCTAACAATCATATTTCTGGTCAAATTCCTAGTGGTATTGGAAAATGCATAATGTTAGAGTACCTCTATTTGCAAGGGAATTCTTTACAAGGAACCATACCATCTTCTGTGGCATCACTTAAAAGTATTATACTTTTGGACCTGTCACAAAACCATTTGTCTGGTTCAATTCCAAATGTCCTGCAAAACCTTTCTTACTTACAACATTTGAATGTATCTTTTAACATGTTGGAAGGTGAGGTACCAACTGAAGGTGTATTTCGAAATGTAAGTGCACTGGTGATGACTGGAAACAGTAAGCTCTGTGGAGGTATTTCTGAATTGCATCTACCACCATGTCCTGTTAAAAGTAAGAAACATGCAAAACACAACCACAAGTTCAGATTGATAGTAGTGATATTAAGTGTAGTTGTTTTTCTTATTGTACTATCATCTGCTTTAACTATCTATTGGTCGAGGAAAAAGGGAAAGAAACCTTCCCCTAATTCATCAACAATTGAGCAATTGGCTAAGGTTTCCTACCAAAGGTTATACAATGCAACTGGTGGATTTTCGACTACAAACTTGATAGGGTGTGGAAATTTCAGTTCTGTCTACAAAGGAACTCTTGAGTTGGAAGACAAAGTTGTTGCCATAAAGGTTCTAAACCTGCAAAGAAAAGGAGCACACAAGAGCTTCGTGGCAGAATGCAATGCACTAAAAAATATTAAACATCGAAATCTTGTTCAGATTTTGACATGCTGTTCCAGCACAGATTATAAAGGCCAAGAATTCAAAGCTTTAATCTTTGAGTACATGAGAAATGGAAGCTTAGAGCAATGGTTGCATCCTACCACAACAAGTGTTGAGAACCCAAGAACATTGAGCCTTAATCAAAGATTAAGTATCATGATTGACGTAGCTTCTGCATTACAATATCTTCATCATGAATGTGAGCAATTAATCATTCATTGTGATTTAAAGCCAAGCAATGTCCTTCTTGATGATGACATGATTGCTCATGTAAGTGATTTTGGCATAGCAAGACTTCTCTCAACAATCAAAGGTATCACCTCTAAACAATCGAGTACACTTGCAATAAAGGGGACTGTTGGCTACGCTCCTCCAGGTATTTTCTTGTGCTTTTGAATCGTTGCTTTGAGTTCTCACAATTTTGTGCTTTTGAATTTTTCATTTCTTAGTATTATGTATTGATAGTTTTTTTATATATATGTTAGAGTATGGACTGGGTTCTGAAGTCTCAACTTATGGAGACATGTACAGCTTTGGAATTCTTGTGTTGGAAATGCTTACTGGGAGAAGACCTACAGATGAAATGTTTGAAGATGGTCAAAATATTTGTAACTTTGTTGCAAATTCATTTCCCAGTAACCTTTTTCAAATTTTGGATCCGCGACTTCTTCCAGATGAGGAAAATGATTGGAATCTTAATCCAAATTTTGAGAAGTGCTTAGTTTCACTTTTTAGGATTGGACTTGCATGTGTTATAGAATCACCAAAAGAAAGAATGGATGTGGTTGATGTCAGCAGGGAGCTTCATCGAATTCAAAAAGCCTTTGTTGGTGAGTTTACTCTTTTGGATCCTCTGTGTTTTAGTAAAATATTTCACAATTACATCATCTTTTCCTTTTTAAAATTCACAAATTAGTACAATTCAGAATTTACTTGTCTTGTGTATATTTGGATATATTTATTAGAAATATAAAACGGATCAATGTTTTCTTACCAAAATTTGAACTCCTTAGGTTCAGGCTCTGTGTTGGGAAATATCCTTCAGTCTCCTTCTTGAGTCAAGGTGTTGATAACATTGAAGGTTGAGCACAACATCAAATAAATATTCACATGGCAATGAGGTTTTAATGCTGTAGTCAATAAGAGAAGTCACTGAGAGAATGTGGGTTTAAATCAAGTGAGTTTCCTTGTATAAGTCGGTTTACTATATAGATTTTTATGGCCTCACAGTTTAGTTTGTTATAGGTTATTTTTTATTGTATAAAGTATATCAAGTTGTTTCCGTAACTAATTATTATTGTCGATAACTGATAAATATATATCCAAGGTAGTAGTCCAAATTATTTGATTCTATATAAATAGCACTGAAAAAAATTGAATGTAAAGGAAAATAATCTGTTTATAAGATAATAATAAAATATTATGTTTTTTTATCAACAACAATAAAAAATATATTCTTAAAGTATAAAAGGAATGGTTCAACTCTTTTATAAAAATTAGAGTAAATTCCAAACTACTTTGAATATAGATACACAAACAGCAAATCTCAAAGTTTCTATGCACTTAAGTATACCTTACATTCCAACTTTAAATCCTCTTTTAATATAGTATCATAAGGGCTAATTAATGTCACTTTAAATCCTCTTTCAATATTGTATATCTCATATGTTCCTTTTCCTGAATCATGAACAATATAGACTTTTCTAGCTTATCCGAACACCTCTTTTCCTCAACCTAACAAGCTGAGATGTTTTAATTTGTGATAGAATCAGTGAGCTCCAAAATAATCAATATTCATAATATACTTGAAGTCGAAATATTTATATTTATGTTATATGTGAAGAAAGTTCACTCTAAGTTCCAACTCCTCCATCATTCAAAAAAAGGTTTTGTTTCAAACATCTATGATCTATATCATTCCAATTCCTCCATCACTGGAAGAAGGTTTTGTTTCAACTATCTAAAAGTTGTATATCACTTAAGAGTAGAGACAAAAGATACTCTATTTAAACTTTTGAAAAGATATCAAGATAATCATAATCCAACAATTTTGCGGCAAAAGTTAATGTCTTCTACAAAACAAAGTCAAGATGAGAAAAAAAGCTAAAATATTTGAAAGATTTATAAATAAGTTCTGCCAATATTTTTTTTTTTAAAACAATAAGAACTTAATTAATATTTTTCTTTTATCCCCATACATTTTTTTTTACTGTCTGTTTTACTCTTTTGCAAACACTTTTATATTTTTAAATCCAGAAACAACTTTCAAAATAGGCTATTCTGAATCATTATGGAGGTGTATCTTTTTGTGTTCGGAATGACCTATTCTCGAAATTACTTCCGAATTCGGAAACACATTCAGTAGATATTAAGAATGTATATTTTTTTAGTTTTATAATGGTTTATTCTAAAAAGCTATTTTGAGATTCGGAAACAACTTTCTGGAATGTGTCATTTTGAAGGCATTATAAAGGTGTAAATTTTTTTGGCTTCTGGAATGGTTTTTATTCCAAAATAAATTGTTTCAGAAATCATATTTTAGATTCTGCTGTTTCGGAAGTCAAAACATATACTATAAATTTTACAAGAAGAAATGAGTCTTTTCAAAATTTACAATTTGAAAAAATAATAAAAGTATGGAGGTGGAGGTGCTGGAAGAAGCCGTAAAAAGAGTAGTGTAAAGTCCATTTCCTTTTCCATTGGGCACGGCTAAACATAAAGTTTTTTAAATGATGGGTTTCGAATTACTTGAAGAAATTAAAAGTTACATAACTTCTACACTTCCATTTTGAAGGCTAAGTTTGTAACAATTGAATAATTAAATATTGGATGTTGAACTCTTTAAAAGAGGGCTTTGTTTCATTTCCCATGACCACCAGATATAAAACTATAATTATCCAAAGATTGAAGATAAAATTTGTAATATTTTACTTAAGTGGAGTTCACTTTTATTTTAAGGAATCCGGTAAAGGATAGTCATGCAGCATGTAATGATGTTTATGCATATTAATCATTATAATAATTAACATAAATATATAAAAAATAATATTAAAATTTATAATTTTATTTTATTTTTATTTTAAATAATTAGTAATCTTATAATTTCATCCATTAAAAAATAATAATTCATCAATTTCACTCGATAAAACTAATCATGCTTATGTCAATCATTTTTAATCATAAAAGCAATTTTGTAAACTTACAATTTTACTAATTAAAATATTAAAAATATCAATCATACCTATAACATAACTTACAAAATTTTATAAACTTTTTCTTCATCTTCCTTCATTTCTTATCATCTTTCCTTTAATACAAATAATTTTACTTGAAATATACTTTTATCTCAAAGCAGTCAAATTTATCTTTAAAAACAAATAAAGCCTAAATAAGAACAAGCTATCATATTAAGGTTTATAATTATTTATAAATAATTATAAATTATATAATAAGAATATATATATATAAACAAAAGTCAATTTCAAATCAATTAAAAATGAGTAAAGATACTTAAAGAAAAAGTATTGCTTTAATTATAATGTACACTTATTTAAATTTAGATATATATTGTTAATTAATTGAAATTTTACTATAAAGATGTGTCATTCTAATATTTAATATTTATTTTGATCATATTAACTAAAAAGAGTATAATATCAAAGTGTTATTATCTTATTAAATGTAATGGTCATGGGTAGGCATGTCGTCGAATCAGTTGGAGGAGAGAGTTGTTTGTGTGGGAGAAGGAATTAAAGGTTGAATTGTCAATGTTAATATCTACTACCCAGTGCAGGAAGGAAATGGCTGATGAATGGTTATGGGAGGATGGTGTCCTCAATTGTTATACAGTTCAGTCGGGCTACAATGTCCTAAAGGAATGTGATTTGTGTTTAAGTAGACCTTGGTTTAAGCAAATCTGGAACACCAAAGTGGCTGGTCCTGCACAAGGGTCTGTGTGTAGGGTGTTACTCGGTAAGCTTCCTACTAGAGTCAACTTGGTGAGGAGACAGGTGGAGATACCAAGTACGTTGTGCCCGCTTTGTAACAATGAAGATGAAACTATACAACATGTTCTTTTTGGATATATAGTTGGACAAAAGGTGTGAGACAACTGTGACTAATGGATAGGTATATACTCAGTTAGGCCTAATACTGCTGGAAGTCATTTTACGAGTTTCTATTTGACTTGGTGCAATAAGAAAGTTAATGATGTGTGAAAAGGGACATGGTTAGCAATAGTGTGGGAGATTTGTAAATAGAGGAATAATGTGGTCTTTAATAGTGGGGTTGTTGATAATTATGAAATTTTTGTCTTGACACAGCTTAAAGCATGGGCTTGGGCTAAGTTTAGATATAAGACTATTAGTTGTTCTTTTCCGGATTGATGTTTATGTCCTGTACAATGCCTAAAAAACACTTACATGTTTAGGGGTGTAAGGGGGAAGGCTCTCGGGTTAACTTTTTCTGTTGCAGTATAGGTAGTTGATTTAGAGAGTGGAGTTGGGTTTATGTTGTGTGTGTGGTGTATTATTTTTTGTGCATGGTATAATTACGTTGGCGGAGAGGTGGTACTGCAAGCAATTTGTGGTGAGATCAATAGGGAAGTAACAAGTTGAGAAGACAATAGTGTCTTGGTCTACGAATGACAGTGCAGATGTGAGAAGGCTATCCTACAACACAAGCAAGTCAGTGCTAAAACCCGTATGTCGGATGGAACTACGTGGAACGGGTCTGGGTCTGAGTGTATATTCTTGCCTTATTTGCTGATTGTTGGGTGTTATAGTGTTAAATGAAGTCTCTCTAGACAAGGTTATATGTTTATTGATTTTTTCTGTTGAGTTTAGGCCTTCCTTGTTTATGTGTAATTTAAGTCATAAGTATTATTAGTGGAACTCTCGTTTTGGTTGTCTTGATGATGGTCTTGCTGGGTTTAGTTCCATTTATTCCTTTTTGTAATAAGATTGGAACATTCTTTAAGTGTTCTCATTAATTATATTCTTCCCTGTTAAAAAAAAATCATAATAGAAGATATTTGTTGTTTATTATTGTAATATGAAGTCATTGCATTTAACATTTTGAACGGGTGAATGATATGAGTCTGTCTTATTCTTGATCGAATAACAATATGTTTGTACGTGTTTTTTATGTCTGATATTACTCCAAATATTAATTCAATATAGAAAAAAATTATAACAAAAAGTATGATATTATTAAGAATTGGATAACCATTTCCTTATCTTCAGTATAAAATATTACAGAATAAATTATAATTATATAAATACTAAAATAGATTATTAGATAAAAATTGTATAAAATTTAAGTAACCATAACCAAAGATAAACAATTACACGAAATTTTATAATAACTATTACCTCTATTGTTTTACAAATGTTGAGTTGAAAAATATTTTAGAGATTTGTGTAAATTTGTGAGAACTGAATGAGTTGAATCTTTACAAGAAAATGAGAATAGTTTAGTCAAGTATGATTCTTCAAAAGAGAATACATTGAATACCTTTTTTAGGTTATCTAATAAATTTAGAGTTTATGCAATTGAATGCTTGAAATTTAGAATTAAGTATTCTCACATGACAAAAATTAAAAGTAATATAAAATATTAAAAGAGAGCATAAATAAACAAAATATGTGTCCTACACAGTGATTTCATTCACACAAAGAAAAAATATATGATTGAGATTGTGATGAGAAGAAAAATATTTTGAAATTTTAGTAAACTTATAGGATGAGTTGACAATTAGGGAGAGAATGACAAATTTAGTGGTGAAAGGAGAATTCTTCAAATCAAACAAAACCCAAGAACAAAAGGAATGATAAAGAAATGCTTTTAGTAATATGTTTGAGTAATTTAAAATGGGGAAGATACGAAGATGAAAAGATGATAAATATGTACATACTCATTATCATCTTCATATCTAATTTGAGAAATTTGAGAAATTATTGATGTGTGGTTTCCTTGTTGAGGAATGAAGTCACACAAAAAATAAAGAATAACTTTTAATAGGAGCCGATGAACTTCCTTATTGTAGCAGAGAAGAGTTTACCTTGTGTAGAGAAAACAAACGTAATAAAAAAAGGGTGAGTGTGAAGACATTCGTAAAAAAATAAGCGAGAGAGGGAGATCTTGAAATAGGCTTAAATATACTACGTTTGGTTATACTTAAATCAAAATCATTTATTTGCAATATCTATTTTAATTCATAAAAGCACATAGAATGTAAGATTAATATTGAGTAAGATGCATTAACTTTAAATAAATGTTAAAACAATTATATCAAAGCAGTTATACTAACATTAATTTAAATAAATATAAAAGATAAATAAAATTAGTTTCATCCTATTGTTACTAACTAAATAAATGGTAAAAAAGTAAATTAAATTATCATTAACTAACCCAACGCTAAATTAAATAAATGTTAAAATAAATTATATAAATATTGGTTTACGGGACTCTAAACTAAATATAAATACTAAAATTAGATGAAGTTGTCATCAAATTAACCATTTTGAACTTTATAAATATTATAACTACATTAGATTAACATTGATTAAACAAATATTAACTTAAGTAAATATGAAAAATAAATTAGAGTAGTGTAGATCAACTTAAATGAATATATAAATGTTTAAATTGAATTAAATTAGCGTTATAAGTTGATACTATAACTTTAATACAATCAATTTTATTAAAAAAATTATTCTAACTTTTGAATAGCCAACTCTATTTATATTGGTCATGTATAAAATTATTGTTTGACAAGTAATTATTGAAATTGTAGTGATTCGATATTGAAGTATCTAATTCCGCTGATGTTATAGAGTATGCAATTTTTGTGGTTGGTAGGTAATGGGTACAAGAATTAATGATCAAGAAGTAAAGTTATAATAAAAATTGTTCTTGCAAAATCTATTACCCTTTACAAACTCACAATCTTTAGTTGTTATTATTCTAACTATGTCTCTTAAGTTAGTAAAGATTAGAGTAATAAAGGATTAATAAAATTAGAGTTTAAAAATATCTTATGTTTGAATAAGAAGTTTTTATTTATAAGTATTCTTGTAGGTCTTGAGTATTTGGATCAAGGACCCAGTTCAATATAGGCCTGTCTATGTATTTCTCCACTCTGGATAAAAAATTATCACGTCTCTTGTTAATGACGCGTTAATGGAATAATTCTTTATGTGATCGACCGATATTGAAAGCAGCTCAATCAACTGTGGTCGGTTATGAAGGTGTATATAAATATATGTTGGTTATGGTGGCCGGTCAGCCCTATATTATAAAAACTATATTTTGTATTGAATCTTTATTTTTGTAATTGGACAATTGTATGAACATTATGTTTCCGTTAGCTAATCAGAGACTTGTTGCATGAGTTTCATTAGTAGATAAGCCTAGTGATCTTCGCCTTTAGTATAGATAGTCTTACGTCTATTTTTGTTAAAATGTAAGACTTATTTTATAAAACTGAAGTTTTTTGAGAAATTCTTTCTAGATTTTTTAGTGCAACTCTTAATTCTTATCTTTGAACTTTTAATTCAAGTGCAAATCTTGGTTCACAGGTTCTTCCGCTTTTAGTTGCTCTAAGCTCTACATTTGTAATAGACCTTACGTTCCAGTTCTTAAATGTTACTTTATATCTGCCTTGATGCCTTATGTAGTTATTTGTGGCATTTGAATCCATTTTTTGAATCAGTTTCTATTTCTTTTGTTTCATGGCTATTGCCTTCATTCATTGTAGGTTTTGCCTGATCTTTTGCGTACTCCTGTACATGCTTGCAAATCCTTAGAGAACGCAACATGACAATGTTCTTTGAGAATACAGATTAAAATAAACAAAACATTAAAAACATATATAATATGGTTTTTCCTTGTGTTAAAATGAAAATTAACAAAAAACATTACTTTATGGATAGAATAAACATTCAACATTACTAAATTCATATATATATAACTCATCAAGTATAATGGACAAATGAGTGATAGATTTAAAATACACAAATAAACCCATGGTTTGGTTCCTTTTATTTGGGAAATTATAAAAAGTCTTGGAAAATAAAAAAGAGCAAAGTTTCAACACAAGCACGATTCAACAATGGAGAAAGATAAGCAAAGCAATTATCTAATAGCCAAGTGGGGTGCTCAAAGTGGCTTTGACTTCTTGAACTTTTTTCTCTTGTTGAGTGAGGCTCACCTCCATTTGACCCTTAACATCTTCTAAATGTTGAATCAAAGTAAGCTTTGACTGTGACAGTTTTTGTAATGCATCTTCAGACAGTAGTAACCCAGGAAACAAGGCACGTCTTTCAACACCATCCAACCAAACCCTATCAAAAGAAAATCTACGCACATCTTGCAATAGCTCCACAAATTCAGAGTGGCTTGACCCCAATACATCCAACACACTATGAGTTTGGAGGAATTTCAAAAGTTCAGCTAGGCAAGTGTAAGCAAAGCCCTTGCATCTATCACTCAGTTTATTGTCTGTCAAACAAACTGAAGGTTGTTTTACAAGAAAATCAGCCAACATGGATAGGTTCTCCAAAGCCAAATGCTTGTTAGAGACCAGTTTTTCAAGCTCCCTTGTGATAACAGAACTGAAACTTGAATCTTCAGAGATCTGAGAAAGGTTCTCTGAAATTTAAGGAAAAAAGTTTCAAGCATCTGAACAAACGTAAATCCATACAAATAAATGCAAATTACCTTCAAATGGGGATGAAAGGTAATTAAGCATGTATCAGAAGATAAAACAATAAAAATACCTTAAAATGGAAAAATTCATGTTAGAAAAAAAAATTATAAATACAAGAGTCTTAACCTATATTAGAAGCTTTTTGAATGTCTCCAACACCAACATTTTTAGTGTCAAAAAGTTCTTTATTGACAGTTGAAAAAGAAGGTAGGGATATTTGGCCTGCACCATGTTCCTACATAGATTCAATTAAACAATATGTTATTTGTAAGGTGAAGGTCACCATGTTCCTTCCCAAATATGAATTGAACCTTGATTCATTTAAGTCAAATCACATGACAGTTAATGGATAAAAGACATGAACTTGTTTCAAAACTTGATTGCATAAAATAAACTTATGTATGTATGTTTATTTGACTACATATAGAAGTAACCAATGGGCCAAAAATAATGAACTAACTGATTCTGAACCAGTGGACAATGCTATCGTCTCAGCAAATTTTGATGTTGTTCCTTCCTCGAAACTTCTCTTGATTTCCTGTATAAAATGAAAAAAATATTAAAGTGTGGACTATACTTATTTTCGTATGGTGAAAAGGAAAACAAAAATAAGTGGAGAATGCCTTTTGTGGAGGAGTAAAAACTGGTTCAGGTGGTGTTTCCCTTGCTTTTGGATGACTGGAAAGTGTTGCTTTTAAGGATTTTTCAGATATGGAATGCTCTTGATTACTTTGGTCTACTATTTCTTCAAGACACTGCATAATATGAAAGTGTATATAAGTTGAATTATATTTCTAGAAGTCATTTAAAGTAGTTTTCGACTTTGTTTAAGAGCAAACTAATTAAAAACTTACAGTAACATAAGCATTTGTTTCATGTATAAATAGCATTTAAATATGTTAACTGAAATGGATTGATTTGTATTGACCTTCGATGAAGTCAACTCACTCCCTACTTGAGCTTTGGTATCAATTGGAAAGTCTTCAATTGCTTTTGTCATTTCATTCTGATTGCTAATCTCTCTGGTTTTAGGGTCTTCACGAAGATCATCCAGTGTCTCTTGTAATATGTTCTTTATACACTGATTTGTCACGTCAGACCCTATAATATGGATTAAACACCCTTCAGAAAGTAACTCACAAGAGAAAACAAATAGTAAAAATCAGAAAATATAAGATGTTGATTATAAGACTATTAACATGTGTGGAAAAATAAAAGAAAAGTGTTTAGCATAAATAAGAAGATTTTTGAAAATCTTATATGGATTGAGTTGTACTTCTATGTGGTTTATATAATAACATAAATAAATAATATAATAATATTAATTTTAAAATTGAATAATCACAATTAGTTTTTAATTTATGTTTTACATTTCAATTAAATAATTTTTATTTTAATTGTAGTTTTTCAAAATAAACAACGCACTTTTTTTCATCTATTTTCTTTTTCCTTTGGTTTAACAACTAACTAAAAGTTTACAGTGATGACACGCAATTTTTTTATAAACAGTGACAAATTTAATAATGAAAAGTTAAAGTTTATAACATATACAAATGTATAAATATTAGTGACAAATTTTGTAATATGTGATTGGGTTCCTTTACCTCCTCACAAGGAACAAATCATGTTTTATGAAAGAGAATGTGATGGACAAACACAAAGGATCATAGCACTATGTATGTAATAGTTTACTCGCAAGGATACTAAAGTTGCCGCCAACAGGGAAACCTCAAATATTTCTACATGGACAACGAATCTGTAACATCGTTCTTCTCAAATTTCTCATCAGTTTATGAAATGTGGAAAATGTTTGAGATAGGAGAAAGTAATTTCATGAAGAGTAAATCAATGCAGAGGTTTAGTTTCCTGATGTTAAACGATGTACATAACACAACTATGGTGGAGAATGAAATGGATAGCATATAGATTCAAAACTATAAGATTCATGTGAACTTATGGAAGTATATGTTAGGTATCCAGATATGAATCTAGTCTTGCATGGAGTAGAAATAAAAAAGTTAAACAACATGTAAAAAAGAAAACTAACAAACCTAATGCTTTAAGGATGATGATAATAAAAAATTAATCATGGATATATTAGAAGAAGTAAATATAGTGGTATGGAATTGTGATGGGGTCAAGAGCCCAGGCCTCGACGGATTCAATATTAATTTCATCAAAGAGTGTTGGGACCTGATTAAAGAAGATATGACGAGGTTTGTGAAGTGTTTTCACAAGTATGGAACATGGCCTAAATGAACAAATGCGTCCTTTACCAACCTTATACCAAAGGTACGTAACCCTCAAAGGTCCTTTATCAACCCTATACCAAAGGTACATAACCCTCAAAGGTTAGATGAATACAAGTTGAATTCTATAAAGGAATTTAAACCTGAAAAGGGACTTAGGCAAGGGATCCTTTAGCACCCTTCCTCTTTCTTATTGCACTTGAGGGATTAACATGGGCTATTAGGCAAGCAGAGAGTAAGGAGTAATAGAAGGAATAAAGCTGGGTAGGAACGATATAAGCATCACAGTGTTATAGTGATAACACCATGTTCATCTGTAAGGCGAATACCCGAAAATATTTTCACACTTAAGAATGTCTTAAGATGAAGCTAATTTTCACAAGAGTAGGATAGGGTTTGAGAATGGAGGAAGTGAAATTAAAGAGATTATCAACAATTATGAATTGTAAAATTATGATCCTTCGATTTATATATCTAGGAATACCCATAAGAGATGACCATAAAAGGAAGAGTTCTGGCAGGGGATGATATGTAAAATAAGGAAGAGACTTGCAAGATGGAAGGGTAAATATATATCCAATGTTGGTGGGATGACTTTTATAAAGTCAGTTTTGTTTGCTATGTTTGTTGATCTCCTATCTTTGTTTAAGATGCCAACAGTTGTGAGAAAAGAGATAGTTAAGATATTTTTTGTGGGGTTGTAGAGAAAAGGTCAAAAATTTCATTGGTGAATTGGAAGACACTTCGTAATAATAAAGAAAAGTGAGGTCTTGGAGTTAAGGATGTCAAAAGCTTTAATATAACACTCTCAAGAAAATGAAAATGGAGACTGAGAACTGAGGATAATGGTATGTGAAAATATTCTAGAGTCTAAATATGGATAATAGAGGAGCTTAAATAGAAGTAATGGTAGTTCTCATGAATTTAAGTGGTGGAAAAATCTTAGGAGTATGAGTAGTGACAGGGAATTAAGAGGATGGTTCAATGATAAAATAACTTGGAAATTAGGAAATGGGAATAAAATACTGCTATGGGAGAATAAATGGTTGGGAAATCAAAGTCTTAAAGTTAGGTATACGAGATTGTTTACTAACTCTACTCAAAAGGAGGTCTTGGTAGTGGATGTCGGTGAGTGACAATAAAACCATTGGGAGTGTGCATTGAATTGGAGAAGAAGTTGGTTTGAATGAAAAAACCAATATAGTTGAGGAGTATCTATTACAAGTTAAAGAGAGTAGGTTGAGAAGGGATAGGGATGATGAGTGTGTTGGGAGAATCCAAGGGGAAAACTGGGGAGATCTCAAACAATGAGAACTGAGCCACACCACATATAAGGGAATGACACCACCTTTAACCCAAAATCTTAAGGCATTAGGTTTGCGAATCTTCTTTCTTATATGTTGCTCAACTTTCTCATTCCTATCCAACGTGGGACTTAGACTCACATTTGAATACTTAACAATCTCCCCCTCAAGTGTGAGTCCCTCCTCCACATTGATACACTCCCCCTCGAGCAAACCCGAGTACATTACTCATGACCCCTTACTTGTACCGCCGTTCACACACTTATACGGGACACGCTTGCTTGAAATCACCATCAGGAAGACTTTCGATACAGGGTCAAACTGTACTCGCCTAAGCCGTAAACCAACGGCTCTGATACCACTTGTTGGGAGAATCCGAGGAGGAAACACCGAGGAGATCGCAAACAATGAGACATGAGCCAACATATAAGGGAATGACACCACCTTCAACCCAAAACCTTAAGGCATTAAGTTTGTAGGTCTTCTTTCATATATGTTGCTCAATTTTCTCATTCCTACCCAATGTGGGACTTAGAGTCACACTTGAATACCTAACAATCTCCCTATCTCCCCCTCAAGTGAGAGTCACTCCTCCACCACGTTGTGGGTTTGATAATACTTCCGCTCGAGGGGGAGTGTATCAATGTGGTGGAGGAGTGACTCTCACTTGAGGGGGAGATAGGGAGATTGTTAGATATTCAAGTGTGAGTCGAAGTCCCACATTGATACGAATGAGAAAGTTGAGCAATATATAAGAAAGAAGACCCACAAACCCAACGCCTTAAGGTTTTGAGTTGAAGGTGGTGTCATTCTTTTATATGTTGGCTCAGTTCTCATTCTTGTGAAATCTTCCCGGGATTTTCCCCTCGAATTCTCCCAACAGAGTGGATATGGAAGTGAGTTGAAAGTTTAATGTATATTATTATATCAACTTATTATAAGGTCAAGAACGAGGTTAGAGGAGCAAATATTGATATATTTAATAAATTCTAGACAATAAGAACATTGTTAACAACTCAATTTTGTGCTTCGGAAGTTTTGATAAATATGGTCGCTACGAGGGATAATCTTATTAGGAAAGGATTACATTTAACCAATACCATTGCATGTTATTTGTAGATTAAGTGAAGAATCGATTAGTCATTCATGTCCCACATGTGAGGTGGTCAGTTTGTTTTGGAAAATGCTAGACAAATGGATAAAGGTAGTGTCGACATATCATTTCTCAACCAAGCAACATTTTCTGAGCTTTCAATTGATTGGTTTTAGCAAAAAATTTAACCTATTGTAAAGGTGTATATGGGTGGCATACATATACAACATTTGGACTTATAGAAATAATGTCCTATTCTAGAAATAATGTCCTATTCTGGAACCTCAAGTTTGATGTAGATTAGGTATTTACTCTTGTCTAAATCGATTATTGGGTCTGGGTCATTAGAAAGTGCAGAGGTCTGGGTCATTAGAAAGTGCAGAGGTTTGGGTTAATAGGAAGTGTAAATGTTTCATTTACATGCTTTAACGATATCTAAATCTTATAAAATGCATCAAACAAATTACCTGAAAAAGAATTTACATAAAAAATATTTGTGAAGGTAAAAAAGTATGTGATTATTGTTGCTATATTTGGTGATGGTATGTCTATTTTAAAATATTTACACCTGATATGATAATGGAAAAATCACAAATAATGAATATCTCGGATTTAGCAACAAAGCAGTAGAATTACTATAGATATAATGCCTAACTTTAACTAGGATACAAATGTGCTGCTAACCATCTGTATCAGGCTATATGGCCTCAATATGCTTATGTATGGATCTGTAGGTGATATAGGAGAATAAAATAACATGCATAAAGAAAGTGTGAAGAAGGGTAGGAATATAATTTGCACATGTCTTCAAAAGGAGAGCATGGTCCAAGTGTTGCACCTGATGTTGGCAATCTCAGCGTTTACTTGATATTCACAACTGCACAATATAATGTTGGTTGCCTAGTGCAGGGACAAATCCACAACATCTTGTATGTTCTATTTTCTCATAGTAACGCATAGAGCATAGGTATTATGTCGATACAGATATACTATTAAATTCCTTGGATCGATAAGGAATAGACAAATTTGTTGATTATGATGATGTAGTCATTAGGGTCAGGCTACTTGGTCTATGTAGTATCTTACTGGAAGGTCATGATGGTTTAGGCTAGTAGTATTTCACTTACTATTTATTGTGTTGTGGAATGTCTTGTAAAGGGTTAGAGCACCGCTTTTGTGCTCTTTATAAGATCTGCATAACCCAATGGTGACAAATGCAAATCCTAAAAGTTTATGTGAAAACAACACAAACTCTTTCATTTAAGGGATGATATTATCAATATTGATGATCATTATGCCTTATGCTACAAAGATGAACTTTAGTCAATGAGAGTGTCATAGGATTTAGAGGGTATGAGTTATGTTGACGAACACAAATTTTATCTGAATATGTGAAAGTGTATTCATACGTGGTCTCTTAATATAAAATGACACAACACCTTCTTAACCTACGTATTCAAAGTTTGCCCCCTTAACACAGAGAATGTCGCTGTTAAAAAAAAACCAAAAAACACGGAGAGTGTGCTCTAAATCTGGGATGGGGTTCTTCTTTATGTTCATATAACAATTCAAATAAATCGTTTTCTAAATTTTTCTCTTCTTTATGTTCATATAACAAGCCTTATAGTCTTCGGAGTAGACTCTTTTGCCATCAACATATTCTTCATTATCATGATTGTTACCACTTTTCGAGAAATTTCCGTAAGATAAAAGGGTTCCTTTTCGCTACTTGCACAAAATCAATAATTCTTGAGAGCTTTATTCTAACCATTTAAGAAAAAGTATAAGAATTTGATATGATTTAATTCTGAAATAAATATATTACTTAAATGAGAACTACCTTGCTTGAAGCAACTTAGACTTAAGAGATGAAACTCACGCACTTAAGAGAAATGTTAAAGTAAGTGTCCTTTACTCTTTGGTGATTACTTTTTTGGGAAATTATTTTGTCGTAAAAAAAAAACATTTTTACTAGTACCCAAATTATCATAAATGAAATAAGATGTCTATGCTAGGGTCTCATTTTAGTTTATCACATTATGAATGTTTTAAATATAGTTTATTTTCCACAAAATAAATAAATTATTAGAATGCAATTAAAGATAAACAAATCATCTAAAATATGAATAAATATAAAGTACCTTTGAACGAAAATTAAAAATATTAGAATGCAATAAATTAAAAAAAAAAAATATGCTAAGAAAAGGCTTACATTTGAAAATTTGAATATGCCATCATCTTTAATAAAAACCACGTAGAAACATTATAACTTTGTAAACAATGTGACTTATGAAAATATATAGATGAAAGAGTCATAACCTGGAACATCAGTACTTCCAGAATGGGTAACCACTGAGTCAGATGCTCCCTTAAAATCTCCATAGTTAACATCTTTGGTTGTAGCAGCTTCCATATTAACATTTGAAGAAGGTATGATTAGTTGTCCTTCGTCATTTTCCTACATAAATTCAGTTAAACCGTCAACGTTTAGGTCATTAATGTTCATAAACTCTATATAGCAATATCCATTACTAGTATATATTTATAAGCAAAGTTTCAATGTCAGGGGAATACGAACAGTAAAAAAGTGACAAGATTAGTATTAAAATATCAATAATTAAATATTTTCACTTGAATTTGGGTGCAATTTCCAGAAAAAAAAACATAAAAAAATGTGATTGTAAGAACTATATATTACATTGTTCTTTTTGTTTTGACCATTTTTATAATAACCTTGATTCAATCGAAAAAAAAAAATCATTTTATGACTTCACTCATATCATTTATATACAAATATACTTACGATATTATGTTCTTATAAATCAGGAATCAAATAAAGAAATCTATAAATCAAGATTAAATTTAAAAAATCTAATTATACAATAGTTTATATAAATCTATAATTTAATTGATGAAATATCTGTTGGGGTGCAAACAAAGTCCCACATCACTCAAACAAGAGGTTGGACATGGGTTTATATACACATGGGTAGTCTTCATTGGTAAGAGGCCTTTTGGGAGGTGCCCAAGAGCAAAACCATGAGGGCT
>Ga0209489_105846_pt1 | contig 20687 bp, 8 predicted proteins | sample SiratrowhiteBW_FD_187527 | JGI IMG/M metagenome (GOLD analysis project Ga0209489, IMG submission 187527) | Root nodule microbial communities of legume samples collected from California, USA - Siratro white BW (SPAdes) (version 2) | ecosystem: Host-associated > Plants > Roots > Nodule | place: USA...
AGATCAGACTGAAGCATTGCAAAACAGATTTACAAATTGCAGATATAATGACTAAGTCATTAAGAGCTGATAGATTCAGAAAGCTTAGAAGACTACTGAATGTTGTTTGTCTTTAAATGTTTTTTTTTTGTAGATTTTGAATTAGGGGAGAGTGTTGAAGATTGACTAATTCAAAAGTTTAAAAGTGAGAATAAACTAGTGGTTAGTATGTTGTGAATACCATTATAAGTAGAGATTTTGTGTGTAAGCATAGATACATTCAAATAATATAAAGTTTCATTTTTCTTCCAGTTTTGTATTCTTCTGCTTCAGTTTGTTTAGCATTCATTTTTTTCTTTTCTCCAACATAGACCTACTTCAAATAAAAATAATAATAAATGTCATAAATATAAACGATGAATAAAAATTAGAATGGACTTAACTCACTCTAGAAGAAAGAAAATTGGAGAAAAAAAAATTAATAATAGAGGGTTTGCAGAAGAAAAGTAATTATTTAGTAATTGAGATGATAGCATGAATTAGAGTGACATTGACACTTATTGCAATATATGAGTTATTAGGCCTCTCTCTCTTTTCACTTTTCTCCAATCTCAGAATTCACTCTACCTTTCTCACTCATAGACCTATTTTCGTGCCCTCTTGCCATTTGCGTACATAAATCTTCTCCAAATCATAATCTCGAGTTCATTTCACCACTTTTGTAGCTGTAACTCTTGGTAAGAATGTCTTTTTTTTTTTTTTTCGATTTTGTTTCTTTTGATGTTGTGGAAGCTGTTGGGTATGAACCCTAAGTTTGGGAGCATTATAGGTGGAGTGCCATGCAGAGAAGAAGGCACGTTTGAATTCGTTGAAGTGAAGGTATTCATTTCGATACTACTTTTGTAACATGTTTTAGAATTTTGGTACTTTGAATTTTCTTCATGGGCTATTAAAACGTCAACTTTAGTTTTTCATCACTAATTTTTTCAAGACATTTGTGGTTTGTTTGTCTTACTTATAAACCCAATTTAACAATCATATTTAGTTTTTTTTTTTTTTTTATGGTAACATAACTTCATCCTTAGGTTTTCTTTATTAACAAATGTGTGATTGAGATTGCCTTCACAATTAAATTAATAATTATTTTCTTTATGTGATGACTTGGCCGACATTATCTGAATTATTTTTTAAATTCTTTTTGTGTCAGTAGTGCTTACGCTATATCTTGAAAAAAGTAATTATATTTTATTTTTGTTTAACGTGAATTTGGTCCATACTATATTCTAAAAAAGTAATTATTTTATATCTGTTTAGCATGGCTTTGACATATGCTATTTGTGTCGGTTAAATCGGGTAATGTTAACTCTAATAACTTTCAGTCTTTCAACATCTATTGTGTGTGACAAACACAAATCTAACATTTAAGTGTCAATTTTCATATATTTGTGTTTGTTTCTAACTCATTCTAGGTCACTTTTTTTTTTCTTTTTTTTTATAAAATTACTAATTTACATCTTCAATTTGTTGATTATAAGGAAGTTCAAACCATCTTATGAAAAAAATATGTCAATATTAACATAGTAAATCAAAAGAACATAATATATAACAACAAAATCCGAAAAAAAAGGAAAGTCTATTTTCATTGATTAATAATCGTATATTAAATATATATAATGACAATAAAAAATTGATAATGGAAAAGTATGGTAGCATAAAACAATTATTTGAATGTAGAAAAATATTTAAAATTAGAAAAGTCGTGATAATAAGTATAGAAAAGTCTCATATATCTGTATGAATTTGTTTTATGGAAATGATATTTATATACAAAAACTCACAAAAAGTACAGAACTTCAATTAACAAAATAATTAATTTATATGATTTTGAATACTAGTTATTCTTTCTAAGTCATTTGAATCTTAATGGAATACTATCAAATTTTATTGTCGAACTTTTGATAATCTTTATTTATTGAACAAAAAAATTCTTTAAAATATTTTAAAATCTTAGTCGAATACTACAATATTTTTTAATAGAAATGTCTTTAAAATTATTTTGAAGTTCCAATTAAATACATCTTAAGCATACTTTTCTTTTTTTTATATATTCATATAATAAAAAGCTAGTATGTGATATAAGTCTATTGACATTAACAATATCTATTCAAAAAGTCAGTTTTTTTCTTTAATTTTTTGTTATTTGATAATCTAAAAATATTTATCCCCATACAATTTGTTTTTTATAAAAGCAAATTTTTTATTTTTTTAGTTCTTATATTTAAAAACTGTAAGGAAAATTAGGCTATGCATTATATTAAGATGAAAGTAATTTGATGTTTTAATTTTTTTCATATGATTAATAACAAAAAGAGATGTGGAAATAAAAGCATAATATTAACAAAAGATATAAAGAACGGAAAAATAAAGTAGAAAGTTACTATACAATTTTTTTTTTATAATAGTCCAATTTTACTTAAATTTAGATAAAATGTTAATAATCGTTTACTTTGTAATATTATTTCACCTTGAATATCAAATTACAACTACATTTTATATCTAAAATATGCATTCAATCAAGATAAACAAAAATATTTTGATTACCTATTTAAGAACATTCCAACATCATCTAGAAACCTACTACACATAAACACATCAAAATTAAGTGAGCTAAAAGTTCAAGAAAGTTACAAAAGGTTAAGGAAAATATCACGTAGTAAATATTTGAAAAGGATTAAAGTCCGATAGACGACTTATATTTTCACGAAATGCATTTAAGAAAAAAATATTATAAAAAAGTTGTAATTATTATTTTTTGTCTCTTAAATTTTTTTTTGAAAGTCATTATGGTTGTAATTGATTATGATAATAGTTACAGTGTGTTATTTTTTCACAACTGAATTGTTTTTAAAGAATTTTACTTCATGTCTATAAATTATAAATAATTCTTATGTAATTTTAAATCAAATTTAGAAAATCACACTACCATAGACAACTCAACATTTATAACTTTTTTGCCAGTCAATAAAATGGTACTGTATAATTTTATTTTTCCATAACTAATGAGTAGAAACTGAACGATAAAAAAATGAAGGAGTTCTTTATAATTACAAATCAAACCAATGATGCTTAGTTTTCAACTAAAACTCCCATTTGGAAACATGAAATCATTACAATGTTTAACAAGAATTTATTATTGTGACAGGTAAGCTTCTAGCTCAATGTAGCTTTTGGAAGAAGATGAAGTTTAACCAAAAGAAATTATAAGGAACCCTACCCTTTCGGTAGGAACTGTCCTAAAGTTCTTACATCCTATACCTCTTTTATGTTAAGTTTTCCTTACTTTATATATTATTTCTTAACCCAACCCCACACTACTAAGCCTAATGTCCTAAGCTAATTTTAAAACACAGTTCTCTCTCTTAGAAAAAACAAAATTCACAACCGTTAGATTCATTTTCTTTTATCAGCATTAAAGAATGAAGTTTAAGCACAAAAGACTGGTGTTTCAAGTTAATTCTATTTTTATTAAAAATTTTATTTTGTTAGAAATTTAAATATGAGTTATACAAATTTATAGTTTTCACTTAAAGACTATATGAGTTAGATTTTGCTAGTTTTCACTTAGAGACTATATGAGTTAGATTTTGACTGAAAAATCACTTGAATCTCTTATTGTTATAATCAAATTAGTATTGATCTCAAGTTCATTATCGTTAGAGTCAATCATCACATTTGAGATATTGTCTGATTAGAATTCAAAGCTCTGTCACAGTTTTGTCTTTAAAAGACAACTCAAAAGGTTAACACATTGTTTATATGAGGTGGTTTAGTGTAGACACAGGTGATGAATGTGCAGAAACTTGTAGGATTAAATCTGTTTAGATGAGAGTATTTAGTGAGATATGGAATGACAAATTTGGGAGAGATACTTTTCACACATATATAGATAAAGTCCTAGAAAGACAAAGTGACACTAGTGCAAAGACAAAAATATTCTTTTATTAATGGATACTTATGCAAAGACATGAATATATTTGTCATCTTACACTTTTATAAATTTTAAAAACAATAAAATATCAATCACATCTATTATATTACTCATTATTTTTTTTTAAATTTCACTATCTATCCCTTAATCCAAACAACTCGATCCGCCTTCTCAAATCAATTCAAATTTATCTATTCATTAATACAAAAATATAAAAGATCAAGATATATTTAAATTATCCTTACATGAGACCATTAAACATTCTGAATAATAGGTAATTTTTTTTTCAAACACACCACTGATTATAGAGCCAAATTATGAAAGTTGACATGCTTTTGACGTGATGCAATCTCACTTTCCTTGAAGGGGTTAGTGTAAATAGTTGCCCTAAAGGTGTGAACAAAAGAGAGCGTTGAAACCGACTCTGAAACGTTAACGCCAACCTTTCTCCCTTTCTTTAACTCCATACTTTCGCTTCCTAGTTTGTTTTTTTTTTTTTTTTTTTTTCTCCTTTTTCCGCTTTATAAGTTACTTACTTATCATCAATCTCCTTCTCTAATTCCAACCTAACTTCCTAGTAAACCCAACTTTAAGTTATACACTATATATTAATCACACTCCTACTAATTAAACTCCCCATTAATTGCGAAATAAAAGCGATGTTAATCATGTAAGAATAATAGAACAGAACATCACAACACAAGCATTGACATTCGCAGCATTATTATTATTTTATAAAACATACAAGTGGTTAACAAGCCGCGTTCACATTTTTATAGTAATAGAAAAATACAGAATAAAATTAAAATAAAATAGTCTCACTTTTTTTATTTTAGTTTTTACTGTTATTATAAGGAAAAAAAAAAGTATAAAAGCGTATCCCATGGATAATAAAATATTAGTTCAGAAAAGTAACACCCTGAGTCTGAGCTATTATAAAGTAGCAGAAGTGAAACAGAAAGCAAAAAAGTGTGGCCATGATGAAGGCGTAGAAAGAAGTGCTTAGAGAGGCGCGTGAAAAAGCTGAAAGAAGTTAGTTTTCTTGTTAGTAACACTTCGAAGGTTGGAAACGCAAGGAAGATTTTGGTGACAGACCACTTGGGTGTAGCTGTTATAAGACGGCTTCAACTTCTTTGTTGCCATTCACTACCAAATTTCACAACACACAAATATATATATATATATACATATACATATATATATCCACATAACATAACCACTTCAATTCCATCACTACATCGTAATCACATTTCTCTCTCTTACCTTAAATAGCATTGTTTTACATATAAAACTGCTGTGTTCACCCTTTGTTTCTCATCACTTTGGTTGTTTCACTTATGGAGATGGAAGGCTTATATTCTAACTCCAATTCCAATTCCAATTCCAGTTCTACCCAGAGCAACATAGCCAAGGGCAAACGCACCAAAAGGATGAGGCTTTTGTCCCCCTCTGGTGTCGTCGTCGTTACCACCGCCACCACCGGAGTCACCACCACTAGTTCCGGCGGCTCCTCCACCACCACTTCTGAGAGCGAAGAGGAAGACATGGCAAATTGTTTGATTCTCTTGGCCCAAGGAGGGGAATCTCACCATCATGAACCTCTTCATCACAAGCAACAAGATGAAGAAGATCATGGTCTTGGAGATTGTAACGGTGTCAAGACACAAAAGGGTAACGGTAACGCCACCAACGCCACCGCAACAACCGCGGTTAACGCCAAAGTTGGTTTCTTTATTTATGAGTGCAAAACGTGTAACCGAACGTTCCCTTCGTTTCAAGCGCTTGGTGGGCACAGGGCGAGTCACAAAAAGCCCAAACTCGTGGCTGAAGAGAAAAAAACACCACCGTCTCAATTGCAGCACGTGGTTGTTACCACCTACGATCGGTTCGAAGAGGATAACGTTAAAAGTGGTCCTCCAATTTCCCTTCAATTGGGTCATGGCAACACCACCCACAAGGGTAAGATTCATGAATGTTCCATTTGTGGTTCTGAATTCTCATCAGGACAAGCATTGGGTGGACACATGAGGAGGCATAGGGCATCAACAAACACCAACACTGTTGACACATCAAGTTCTAACGCCGTCGCCGCCACTGTTTCGCCGCCGCGTAACGTCTTGCAATTGGATCTTAACCTCCCGGCGCCGGAGGATGATATCCGGGAGGCTAAGTTTCAGTTTCCGGTAACAACTCAGATGCTGGTTGGTACTCCGGCTTTGGTAGATTGTCTTTATTAGAGCAGGGTGGGGATTGGAATTTCAAAGAATTATTATATTTTGATATCAATGTGAATTATTATTAGTGTTATTTTTAATTTACAATTATTCGTAATTATCGATTTTTTGGATTATTATTATTCTTAATTTGGCTTATTAATAATTTCCATTTTGATATATGTGATCGATCTACTTGTTCAAGTTGGAATACTTTGAGTAAGTAAGTGGTTAGTATTGATGTGGTTGCCTTTCATTCACGAAAAGTGAGTGATAGTTCATAGGGCATCTTTTATTTATTTATTTATTTTAATTTGAAAGTTCTTGTTTGAGGGGATAATCGAGGGCGATGTGCGAGAGAGAGTGCTTTGGCATTGCTAGCTAGGGTTTGGGTTTGGCAGCACCATGACCATAACAATAACCAAAAGTGGTGGATTAGGTTCCTTTACTCGTTTTGGATTTCATTACAATAAAGCTAAAACATCACTTTCTCACTCACACTCACTACCCATTCCCACTCCTTTCATTAATGAAGAGAATAAAGGATTTGTCAAAACTGCTTTGATAAATATGCCTCTACCATATGCATGCCCATCACCCTCTATCTTTCAATTTACATGGTTCCCACTCTCTCACACTTACTATTATTTAAAAGCTTTCACCTAATTAACAGACTGATTTGTTCAAAACTCAATGAAATTTAGTTTAATGACACCCCTTTTTAAATTTCAACATACCCATATAATGATTAAGTAATAATTGGCTTTGAGATTGTGTTATGGAAGCTTTGAGCCCATACAAAGTTGATGCTCCCAAGAAAGATACTATTAACTTTGAAGCCACAAGTGCATTTGATTAGGACATGTACGATGGTCCACTGTTTAGAGTTGGACCCATCACCCACTCGTTAGTACTACTCTTTATCTACTCTTTTTGTAGCTACAAACTTAACCATTATTTATGTAGTTCACATAACCAAAGATGAGAAAAGGACAGGAAGAGTGACAACAATTTCATCAGTTTCTCTCTTCCACGGAAAATAATATTGAGAAATACCAATAACGAAAGAGTGGGAGATAAAACTTGAATTAAGCAAAAAGAGAGAGATGGAAGAGTTTGAAGTGAGTTTGAGTGGGCACTTATCTAAAGTTAGTAATGTGCACGTTTTGGTGAATGGTGGTAGCATGTGGACACGTACATTGCGTGAGGTGTCCGAATGCATAAGAAGATATCACTCATTGACATTAGCACATGTAGTTGGAGATGTTCCCTCCATGTCCTATAAATTAGTCTAACCTCCCACTTTATATTTATATTTATATATTCTCCTTTATAAACTCTACTTTATATTTATCATATTATATTCTCAAATATCACAAAACAATTACTTTGCTTGCTTTCTAAATACCCAATTTCAATTTCTCTTCACGCAATTTATTCAAATGAAGAAAGATGTGATTTTTATTGTATATGTGAGATGATTTCGCATAAAGAGATGATGGGGTTGTGTACAAATTTCACTTGACTACCTAACTTACTCCAAATGGGCATCCTCAATTACCAGGCACGACCAGACATGACAGTGGTATCTGCTGAGATGTCAATGTCCTTTTGATGAAAAAGAACGAGGAATTTAACTGAACTATAGTGAATCATGCGTGGGTGAGAAAATTTTTTCTCTTGGAGAAGATGTGTGTTGGTGTAGCATTGGTTTAAGGTTTTGGTGATGGAGACAAATGTCTCAAATGCATGAGCTGGTTTACTATGTGGCTTGTTGTGGTCATAACCAGAAAAGTAGGCATTTGGCCGGCCTTAAATTCTGTTTGTCGTTGCTAGCTAATTAATCTTAAGTTAATTTTTCCACCCCATTAATCAATTGCTTAATCAATACCCTATTGGTGTAGAGTCTTGACCATAAACAAGGTTTAGTTTCCAAATATCACAACCAAAACCATTCATTAATTGAGATGCCAATTAGTGTTTGGTGTGCATCTTAACTTGCCTTCTTTTTCATTAATTAATTAGTGGCATTTCATTTCATTCTTTGTGGAATATGTATTAAAGATCCACTTCCTTGGCTTGGGGTTTGGTTAGCTTTTACAAAAAGGTAGTTACTAGAAATGAGAATGACTGTTGAACAGATTTTGACAAAATTATGGATATACCAATTTAACGTAAGGTACTTTTCTTTCTCTCTTTCTCCTTCTGTTGGAAGAAATTTTGATAAAAAAACAAGTCTTGTTGGTGTTAAGATATTTGTGGTGGTAAAAATCATGTCGGTTGATTGAAGACAAAAGAGTTTGTAGGTGTTAAATGTACTGTGTTAAATAGACTTATTACTTTTGAATAATAATAATAATAAAAATAATAGTGATTTCATCGATTTGAAAATGTCTAAATTCAATACAGCAATCTTTATCAAATGTTGAACGATTACACACGTTAAGTTTGGTAGAGTAGGGGAGTTTTAATTGTAATTAAACCTTAAAGTAGATTAATCAATCCAATTAATTATGATGATTAAAAAAATCAAACATTATAGATTCCACTAGTTAATTTCAAGGTTAAAATTTCACTTAATTCAAAATTAAATAAAGGTCGAGAATAACTATAACAAAAAAGTAAGCCACAAAATAAGTTTCGTGTGAAGAAAATATTGAACTAAGGTTTTATACTTTTTTTAATAATTCATATTTAAGTTCTTATATAAAAGGTTGTGTGTCTGTGTGTTTTTTTTTAAGTTATAGAGTCTTTTTGAGATAAAAGGATTTTCTAGTAAAAATTTATCCTTTCCTTTCTTGTTTTTCATTCTTTTATTCTCTATTTATCATGCTATATTTACTCGCTTTTATTGCATTTTCCTGTTTTGTCTACAACTCTTTTTTATGCATTTACTCTTAAAACCATAAACCTAATCACATAAGAATTTGATTCGATTACTAAATTGCTTATCAAAGGGATAACGAAAAATCACCATTAGAACTGTGGGTTAAAACTTATTAGATTGTAAAAACGAAAAAAAAAAAAACTAAGGCTTAAATCTAACACTAGATAAAAAGTAAATGTTATTTTTTTTAAAAAAAGTCATTTTACCTTTAAAAGAACTGTTCTTTTATTGAGAAGTATTGGTGATATATTTTATATCGTATTCTCTGACATATTTTTATTATTGATTAAAATTTATTAGAAACTTTAAAATTACGAGTGGTGTCCATCATCAAATAAGAACAATTCTATACAATTTTATAAATTTTTAATAAATTTTAATCAATAATAAAAATGCATTTAAAAGAGTATATTGTTAGTATGTGTTTCCTTATATTTCAATTTTTTGAACTTATATTTCATGAGGATGAAACATGAATATTTCCTATTAAGTTATATTCTGCTTTTCTTTGTTGTACACCTTATGCATTTATTCTTGGTGCTAGCAAATTAAGTTAATACAAAAATAATAAAAACACATGATTCAGATGTGCAATTGCAAGCTACCTACACTGGTGAATACAGTAAATCCATACAATTTTTTCTCAAATGTCACGACACTAAATTATAATAAAATTTTCACTAGAAGAACTTTCAATTAAGTTGTTGTGGTGTAGTGGTTATCACGTCAGTCTTACACACTGAAGGTCCCCAGTTCGATCCTGGGCAGCAACATAAAACTTCTTTTTTGTTTCCTCTTTTGTTCCATTCTTTACTCTTTTTTTGTCTTCCTTCCTGCACATATATGTTTGGAGTTCTATTTCTTTACCCATATTTCCAGTTCTATATTTTGATACTGTTGTCCAACTTTCAATAAGAACTTTACTCAATAATTAGGGTTCTTGTTTTCTAGTAAAATGTACTGATTGGTTAGTAAATGACCAAAGTAATGTTGTTCATGTTCCTTGCTCACCTTAACTTTGAATCAAAGTGTAAACGGACATTTTAATCTCTTATAGTGATAAGCACTATCACATTAGTTTGTGAAACAAAAAATATCTTAAATAATCCTCAAATAACCTTAGACAAATGTGATTCTCAATTTACACTTCGAAGAACATTATTTTTTTTCTTCATTTGAATAACTACTGTGATAGTGTCCTCCAATAAATTGAAAAACCAACCAGACAAAAGATGGAATTTCAGAAGAGTAGACAAAACTTTACAGGGTGATCAGAACAACATAGGCAATCGCATTGTCAATAAGAAGTTAACCCACTCATTCACTAAATGGCAATCTTCTACATGTTTGTTTATCTCCTCCAACAGCAAAAAAAAGTTGAGTCTATCGGTGGCCTCCAAAGAAATTAAAGCCTTCACACTTGAATGTAAACATAATCATTGAATCAAATGCAGAAAAACAGTAGGTTCCATATTTATGCTCACCAAACCAAGGAAAAGATAAAAAAAAATAGCCTTTACCACCAACAAAGTAGTGCATTACATTGTCCTAAAAATTGAATAAACATTCAAGAATGGGATATGAACAAAACAAAAATGTTCAAATAAGAAACAGTTCCCATTTTGGACCTATGACAAACCCTTTCTCATCCGAGACTCAGGGCATGATTCCAAGATTACACACTGCTTGAAGCTTGAACACTCATCATCATAAGATGGTTATGCACCTTGAACAAAGGGAAACTACCAGCTCCAAATTGTCCATTTAGCAAAGGAACTTCAGAACATATTAGTGCTTTTAGTTGGCAGAAACATTCAACTTCACTCTAGCTGTAACTTCTGGGTGAAGCTTTAACTCCGCAATATATTCTCCTGTTTCCCTGATCTCTGGAAGATCAACAACTCTCTTGTCCACCTCCCTAGAAATGAATCACAGGACAATATATCTTAAAGTAACTAATCAATTAGATTACAAAACAGATATGAAACAAATATTGGAAAAACAACTCATCTCCCCATTTTTTGGCAGTGGAATGTACTTACATGATCTTCCCTAACCCATTCTCAAAACTAGGAAGATCATTTCAAGTGTGAACATTGAACTTCGTATAATTTATGACAAATCATACGTGCTCAAGTCATACCACGTAAAAGGTAATCAAATAGCATATAAATGGAAGAGTGCAACAAGTTTGGAAATTTTCTAAATGAGAACAAATAAATTATATCAAATACTTAATCCAAAACAATATCACAATATTAACCCTCAAAAATCAGAGCAAGCTCCAGAATCAAATGAACAAATAATCATCTGCATTACTGAAATGAGAAACACCTAACTGAAGCCTGTCACAAACTTTAGAAACTTGGTGTATTTTAGCCACGTTAAAGAAAAGGAAAATTTGAGACTGTATAGTACAGTATAGTACTCAATCAGAGAACATCTATAATACTAACAAAATAAAAGAATTTTGTAAAAAATGGTACCTTTGAAGCTGTGCCTTGATTATGTCAACAAGATCTTGAGCAGTGACACTAAAAAGCATCCAAACATTAGACACAAAATCCATACAAGGACATAAATTGACTTCCCATAATTGCGCAAGACAAATCTTACCTCCCAAAAATTTGTTTTCCTTTACCACCTTTACGCTTCACCTTGAAAGCCCCGACATTTTCAAAAAGTAGAGCAAGTTGTTGTGCCTCTTCTTTTACCTGCAGAAACACAGACAGCATATGTCTAAAACAATTGTGCACGAGGGAAAAATATTTGTTAATAAATTCAGAAAAAATCATGAAATTAGATGTGAATTTGCCCGGATGCAGATAACCAGATATTAAAAAGAAAGCACTTAGTACCTGCATGCAAAATTACTATAGGGATAACCATTGAAAGATGTGTACATTCGGTCATATAGAACTCTTTTTTACAAGTTTACAGCTCTTGATGCGAAGTTTGTTCACATGGAGTTTAACAGCATAGCATTCATTCCAAATACTATTCACAGACGGCAACTATGGATTGGAGAGGAAAGGAAAAATTACCCGTCTTTTCTCAGCCTCAATTCTTTCTTCTTCTATCTTCATTTCCCTGGAGAGAGGTCAAAATGAAGAGTTCTAAACACAATGCAAAGTAAACTCAGTTCAAAACTGTGGCAAACATGTTTTATTTTAACAGCACTTACTGCACAAAGATATAGCTAGCCCTAAATTTCCAATGATCATTTCTCTAAAAGAAACAGACAGAAAAAGTCTCAAACAAACAAATCCACAAATTACTAAATAAAAGATTTGTTACACTCACAAACGCAGAATTTCATCATAAAATTGCCACAAAAGCAATCTCATGTGAACAAAATTTCCATTTGGAAATCCAAGATGACAACAATTGTTATTGAACTAATACAGCAGGAACCACTTAAAGAACCAAAAAAAAACATGAAAACTCTGTCCAACCCAAACATCAAAGCCCTATGGATGAGATAAAAATAACTTCCTAAAGATATTACTAGTATAATTATTAACTAAAAGTCATCTTTTGTTGTTCTCCAATCAATCCAGAAGGTTCTAAAAGTCGTGTTAGTCAGTAGTATTCACAAATAAGTCACATTCAAACGACCTTTTTTCATGACACTACAATGACAAATTCAGCACTCACTGGAAACTTATCCAAGCATGAAGCAACCTATTGCTTGTTTGAAAACCATTACTTCTACTATGAATGGGTCATGTAAACGGAAATTCCACGCACTAGTCCAAAATAATGAAATGTGAAAAGAAATTTATAGATAAATTAATGTGCCATCCAAAACCTAGATGGTTCAATTACACATTACTTGAGTAGCTGGGGTGTAACAAGTTGTGCCTTTCCCAAAGGAAGCAGGTAATTTCTGTAAAAACCAGCCCTCACATCAAGAAGTTGCCCTTGCTTTCCCACATCAGCCACATCTTCCTTCAGAATAATCTGATTTCACAAATAACCAACCAAGTGAATATATAGTCCTGCAAAGTACAAATACATTACTCTAGAAAAAAACAAGCATACCCATTTGCTGTACAACTACAAAATTCAAATTTGACATCCAAATAGTGTTGAAAAGAAGAAACTTTATTTATTTATCGTGTTAGAGCACGTAATTTTGTGTAACCTTTCGAGTTTTCTTTGCCTTCTTTTCAGCGAAGACAAAAAAGTGCGCAGTTTTGTTGGGGAAGGGAATTGGAACCTTCGAGCCTCCGGTGAAGGTGTGGTGAAAGAGTGAAGAAGAGGTTGAGGAAAGAGAAGATAACGGTGACGCCATTGATGGTTTGAGAACAAGCACAATGCTCTGTTTTCTTATCTCTTTCCACTGTTACGCGTCGTAAATTATAACATGAGAACTTTTTAAATTTTTGAATTAATAAATTAAATACAATAATGTAAGGTAAAATTATTCTTTATTTGGTAAAGAATTTAGCTATTATTTTTATAATTATTATTGTAAAAACTATATTTAAGGAAGTTTTATAGTTGATATTATTAATCTTTGAGTTTAATTTTTGTAAACTATGAATATACAAAGTTTTATATGCTCAATTCATAAAAGTTTATTATTAGTATAATTTTAAAAAAATGTTAAAATATAATAAAATTTACAGCATACAACAACGATTATATAACTTAATCTCTTACAACTCAAATGACTGTACATAATTTATGGATATGCTTTCTAGGCTAAAAAGTTATAATATATGAAAATTAAATCTTATTTGAATGTTGAAATTTATTCCCTACTAAATACTTTGAATTGGTAGGATTATTTGTTGATTATTTAACAATTTTTTTTTAGAATTGTATAAGATTAAATCTGTTTTTTTATACTTTTCTTAATATTTAATTTTAATCTTTATATTCTAAAAATTTATTAATGAGTCCTCAAACTTAAAACCGAATACGCTAATTTAATCCTTTAATCAATTTTTTATGGTTAAATTTAAACACAAAAATTAGTATCATCACATATTAGATAAATTTTGTTCTTCTATCACATTTGTGAGAATAAAAATAGTCAGTTAAACATCAAATTAAATATAGAAAATATTGAAATCACGTATTTTCAAAAAATAAAAACTTGTTTAAAAAGTATAAAAGTCAGATTATAAAATATAGAAAACAAAAACACATTTTCCCATCATCATTTCAGGAGACAAGTATATATAAACTCTATTAGTCCTTTGTAATTTGATCAAGTTTTAGATTAAAACTCAATTTAAAATGACTTGGCTAGATATACTACCAACCCCATCCATATTCCTAAACCTTTTTCAAAAGATTTTTTTTCTTTATTTTAATTTAATTATATCTGTAGTTTAAAAATTTTGGAGTTTGATCCTCCAAATTTTAAAAAGTGTTTTAATTTCTTAAATCTGGAAAATATTATTTAGTCTTTAAAGACTAAATTATAAAAATAATTATTTAAGAAAACATTTCTCTCTTAAATTTAATATTTGAGAACTAAAATCATAATTTTAAAATTTGAAGAATAAAAGTAAACTTTTTGAGAAACCAAAATTAAATTTTAGGGACTAAAAGTATAATTAAATATTTGTTTATTTTTTATGAGGAATGTTACGAAGTATACACTTTTGAATATATATTTTTCGTTAATATGAGTTGAATATGGATGTTTATATAAATAAAAATAAATATTAATTTGTATAATTGATTTATTTGAGATTTTGTGTAAATAGGTTATATTATATGATAATGTTTAGTGGAAATGGCGAAGTTTGTATGAGATGATGTGTGAACTTTTATTTAAGTTGTGTATTAAGTATCAATATCTATGGTGTAATGTAATTTCTTTGTTTCCCTGTTAGTCTAAATCATATATATATATATATATATATATATATATATATATTAAGTAGCATGAGGGAAGAGTTTTATACAGGTATATGTATGATTTGAATGATTTGAGTTGGATTGAACTTATTTCTTGATTCATTACTTTTGAGTTCATTTGTTAATTTAAGTCTTTAGTAAAAGATAACACAAGTCTTCTAAGGAGCATGAAAATTGATGTTGGATATCCTTGATGTGATCATATGTATTCACATGAAAATTGAATTAAAGATATGTATTTTGTATTATATATGTAAATAGATATAGGTAAAAATATAAGAATAACATTTGAAAAAAATAATTTTATAATATATATATATATATATATATAGATTATGTTATATATATGTTATTATAGGTCTATAATATAATAAATTTGTACAACAAAGAGTTGAGGTCAAGTTCAGTTTATATACACTTCCATTACTTAATCCACGGAGAAGCCTTTTAAGGATAAAATTGTGACAGAACTCTAAGCTCCAAAGCAGATAATACATTGTAAGTGGTGATTGACCCTAGCGATGTCATCTCAACGGACTTGAAATTGGAACAATAATGTCTTTTATGGGAACCTTGTTCCCTTAGCCCTCGACTGGAAGGTTTGTTCCGATACATCCAATAGTCCTACATCGCTTAGGAGAATCAAGACCAAGGTCATTTTATATACATCTTCCTCCCTTAACTTATCCAAACACCTTTTTAAGTACAAAATTGTAAAGGAATTCTGAGTTTCAAAGCAAACAATATCTTAAATGCAATTATTGACTCTAATAATATTATTTTAGCAGACTTAAGGTCAGAACAATAACAAACTAAGAAAGAAAAAATATTTGATTTTAACCATATCTAGAAGTTAATATGACTTTTAGTGTAACTACTTTTATTTTTAAAATAAAAACTTATATCTACGTATCCACGTATCCGTTCTCATTAGAATATATATATATATATATATATATATATATATATAATACTTTAAAAAATAAAAAGTAAATTAAAAATATAATATTATCAATAATTTAATATTAAAATAACATTTTTTTCTTTAATGTTAAATAATAAAAAATTATAATTGTATAATAGGAATGCGAGGGTACACATTTTCATCCTATATCTAGTTTAAAAAGTTAAACATTACTCATATTTATACAAGATGACGTTTTTTCGTCAAACTTATAATAATTTTAGACGATTTTCGTGGATACAAACTATTCACAATCCCAAATTTTAAATAATGTGGAAGTGTGACGAATAAAAATATACGTTGTCAAATAATAAAACAAAAAAAAATGTTTACAAGGTAAAACAAACCTCTATTCATCATAAACAAAAAAATAAAAAGAGGAACACGTTTTACATGGATTACCCTACTGAAATAGGAAAAGTACTTAATGCATAGTACACCTGAATATTCATTTTCAACAAAAGGAAAAAAAAATGGCAATGATTAGTTATAAGTGTGTATAAAAGACTCACAAATCAACCACTTATAAAAATTGACAATTTTAAAAAAATTGTAGTCTTTTTTTTTATTTACATTGTATGTGAGTATTGTTAGACAATCTCTTATACTACCTGCACTTAATTAAAGAATAGCCATAAGTTTTGTTTCAATTATACTTTCAATTTGTCTCTTTAGCATTTGACTATCAGAAAGAAGGTATGGTCTATGGTATGGATTCTCGTAATATTTTTTTTCCTGAATTAGTTGTACACTGAAAAAAAAAATCATTTGCTATATATAAGAAGAAATTAAGACGTACGATAACATCTCTATAGCAATAATTTCCATATTTTTAACTTGTTGTAGAAAGCATTGGAACAAACTTCTAAGTTTTTTCAAAAGGATGATATATACATAAACAAATTTGTTATCTTAATATTTTAGATTTAATTTTATATATAAGTTTGTTACTATTGAAAACTTTTATTGTCTTTTTCTAAAAATATTTCAAAAATATAAAATAATATTAAGAGGTAGATTTAAATTTAATCTACTCTTATAAAATTAACTTATAAAGTAAAACTTGTCATGACTCTGTATCCTGTAAATTGATGTTATTTATATTTATACAAGATTTTCAACAATTTTATATATATATATATATATATATATATATATATATATATATATATATATATATAACTACAAAGTATTTCACTTTAACATAATTATATTTCCTTTTTAAACAATTATATAATATATGCCACTTTAATAATATATCCCACCACACCTGCATTTACCACTATTTAACTAGAAATTCATCTCTGAACATATATGTTATCATCAACTAGCCCACAACGAAGTTTATATATACTTAGTCTCTAAAAATTTGATCAAGTCACATTGTATTAATTATCATGTTTCAGTTATACCATTTCCATCGTAACCTAAAAGAAATTCATTAACTAAGGATTTTATGTTAGTAGATCGTTTGATAAAATCTTAAAATATTGCTATAATTTTATTTAACACTTTTCTACTCCCTAGCCTTTTAACTAATAATCTTTGACAAATTTACTATTTTTATCCTCCCTATGATTTGGTCATACACATTAAAATAACATACAAAACTTACTTAAAGAAGCTTAGCATTTTAGTCTATGTTTCATAGAACCATTGTCCTTATAATAAAAATAAAATTAGTAGAAAAAGTATATCTTTTACATTAGACCGTCGTGTACAAAAGCAATATAAAAGACAAAGCCAAAATGAATCAGAATTGAATCAAATATTAATGACTTGTAGTAGACTTGAAGAAAACGAATTGAATCTGTCACACGAACAAAAGTTGTCATTGCGAACGCTTCAAACCCTGTGCTTAGATTATCACAACCTAAAATGAAAATTAGGTTTAGAAAAGACAAAAGAAAATAGTTTTTAAATAGAAAAGGGTAGAAGTCCACAAAGGATTTAATCAATTTTATAACAACGTGCAAAAAAAAAAAAAGTAGAGTGATGAAGGCAGTCCAATGAAAGTTGTAAGTTGTGTAACCAATGGAAACTGGATTATCTCTCATTTGCCATGTTTTATGTGATTTAGGGTTCATGTGAGGGAGGTCTTAAGTGGGGATGAGTTTCTACCTATGTATATACCTCTTCTCAGTTGACTTCTTGTCTCCATTTTAAAAAGAAAATTTCAAATAAACTCTATTTTAAATTTTCAATATGTAAGTTCTTTTAAAAATTGATAGTGTTTAGAAAATACTTAAAGTTAAAATGTTTAAAATAAAAAAAAATCAGCAGTATATTCTTAAATATAGTATCTCTTCTATAGAGAAAAACTCATTTTATAGTTTGAGAAGTTTAAGGCTAGCTAGGGTTTTACAACTTTAAAATTGAGAGTTTTCATTATGATACTCCGGATAAGTTTTTTTTTTTACCCATAATTGAGCACATGCTAAGAAGTTAATCAATTATACCCAAAGTTAATTTATATAAGTTGAAAATATCAAAATTTATAAAACAAAAGTATATTACTGATGAAACAATTCAATTAAATTTATAAAAAAAATAATTTTCTATATAAAAATGATATTCTTATATAAGAAAATATTTTTTAACAATAAAAATAACAGCATTTTCTTTCTATATCTTTTTTTGCCTATATTTATCCACACTAAATTTGAAGCTTACATTCAACATACCATTTTAAACTCCTGAACCTATCAAATATCAAGATATTCCACTTATTTATTTATTATAAAATTTAACTTTCAAATTAAGTAATTTATATTAATAAAATCTATTAAATAGCTAGAGGATGTCGTATATATAAAGGAGATAAACTGAGTATTATAATCTGTAACCATCCATAAGTCGTAACATAGAAAAATACAAATCATGATCATTATTTGGCTGCTTCTGCAACTTTATATAAAGATCATTGCCTCCACATACACCTCGCAGTGTGTACAACATATCTGTATGATCCAAGTCAAAGCCAATCTTCACACGGAAAACCAAGATTTGAAACCCTATAGCTCACACTTTCACGGGTTTGTTGAAGGAAGATGAACTCAACAATGATGCCAAAGGCTGCATCTACCTCCACAAACGATTTTCAAGCACTTCACATGTTTCCTGGGAATGAATATATGGTTTCATCTTCTGTATCTTCCTCAGCTTCACACTCTTCTACCTCCCTTCTCTGCTATCTTTCTCTTCTGAAGGACAAGCTAGGTCAGCTGCAGAATCTGGTTGATGTCTTTGTGTCCCCTCAACATAACCTACCCGAGTCAACTCCCATGGCAATCTCCACCATGAACTCAACACTCCAAGAAATCATAGTGGCAGCCACTTCAATGAGATTCACCTGCCAGCAAATGACTCTCGGGTCCTCTTCAGGTACTAGTATTGCTAATGAATTGCACCGAAACCAGAATCAGCAACAACAACTTGATCATGATAGATTGTTATCATTATCATCACCTCATCATCATCCATCAAACTTTGGCAACAACAATAGGGGTATGGTTAGCATGAGTAGCATTAGCATGAGCTCAGATGTGATTAGAGGGCAAAGTGATTTCTTATCTAGTATTGAAGGAGGGGCACTGGATTGGTTTGCTGAAAGCTATAATAATAACAATAGTGTAGATTGTAACATTAAGGATGAAGAAGCCAACATCAACAACATCATGATAGAGAGTGACATAATTGAATTGGATGCTGCTGATTTGTTGGCAAAGTACTCATATTTTTGCCAAGTTTGTGGGAAAGGGTTCAAGCGTGATGCCAATTTGAGGATGCACATGAGGGCTCATGGGGAAGAGTACAAAACAACTGCAGCCTTGAGCAACCCGATGAAAAGCAGGGATAGTTTATTGGGTGAGGGAAGTTCTTCCACCAAGAAATATTCGTGCCCTCAAGAAGGGTGTAGGTGGAACCAAAAGCATGCCAAGTTCCAGCCCTTGAAGTCAATGATTTGTGCCAAAAACCATTACAAGAGGAGCCACTGCCCCAAGATGTACGTGTGCAACAGGTGCAACCATAAGCAGTTTTCGGTGCTTTCAGATTTGAGGACACATGAGAAGCACTGTGGGGACCCCAAGTGGCAGTGCTCCTGTGGCACAACGTTTTCTAGGAAAGACAAGCTTATGGGCCATGTTGCTTTGTTCGTGGGGCACACTCCAGCTGTTCATGGCTTGTCTAGATATGTTCGATGATTAACTCTTGCAGTTTCAGTGTTAGTACTCTATTTTCATGTAATCCATTATGTACATTCACGTAACATTTTGTATGAAAAGTGCTAAATAATATGGTTTCTGAAAGCAATACTCATATATATACTTCACCTCAAAAACTAGCAAAGAATTATAGCTGAGTTCTTGTACTAACATTTGGTGCTAACTCTTGTTATGTTAGGTGTGTGATTTCGAGAATGCTCACTGCACAAAATTCGGTTCGGTTGCAACATTGCTGCCATAGTTGTTATTGACATGTGGTGTATATATACTTCCTGAGCAATAATAGCTAATATTACTCTAATTTGGTTTGTACCTTATCACTATCGTATATATGGTTTTCTTTTCTGTTAGCTTGAAATTTTTTTACTTCTTTTATTTCTCGGGTTTGTCTTCTGTAAACTGATTAGGGTGTAATTCGAACAGTATAATGTTTCTCATGGATATGATAATCTCAGTTTTGTTCTGTAAGTACGTACAAGTATTGAAAGGAGAATACCGATCAGTGTATATGCTTAGGACTAAAATAATAGTGCTATGTGGAATATATATA
>Ga0209489_105850_pt1 | contig 20674 bp, 11 predicted proteins | sample SiratrowhiteBW_FD_187527 | JGI IMG/M metagenome (GOLD analysis project Ga0209489, IMG submission 187527) | Root nodule microbial communities of legume samples collected from California, USA - Siratro white BW (SPAdes) (version 2) | ecosystem: Host-associated > Plants > Roots > Nodule | place...
ATTGAATATAATAGGACCAAAGTCTCTCTTTTTTTATTATTTAAATGATAATAATATAACAAAACTAGATATCAACCCTTTTATTTTAATTTTTGTATTTATTTTATAATCTGAATTAATTTACTTGCCTGGACGAAATTGGGTGTTGACAATCAATAATAATTTGCAATAGTTTTATAGAATGATCAATATTATTTTGTTTGATAAAGAAACTTGAAATAGAAGTTATTGGATAAATATTATCTTGTTTGATAAAGAAACCAATGAAAGACATAGTGCATATTGTTATAAAACTAGAGTGAAATCAGAAAAGATTTTCAATAAATCACTGAGAAATAGTTTTCGTAGTCGTGAGGCTTTAGGGTTACCTCATTGAAATACAAAACAAAATGTTATATGTCTACATATCTCTTTTCCCTTACCTTGGGAGTTCGAAATAGAATTTCCCTGACAAACTTTTTCTACCAAGTTTCTCTCATATTTTCTTTTGCTATATATTGTGGTGTGATTTGTGATTTTACAATTGCTCCTATTGATAGAGGTTTGGTAATCATCCCTATGTGTAACTATATATTGTTGTAATTCAATTAATCCTTTAACTTAGTTTGGGTTTAGTTATAAATACTAAGATGTGATGTGTCAATGGTAAATAGTAAAGAATGGGGTTTACATATTCAATCTTATCTAGTCTTATCTATAGCATTGAATGCAAGAGAATATTTATCTATACTTTGTTTCCTAAGAGATAGTTCTTATCCCTATGGTTATATATCTCATCATGGTAAAGATAATAACCTTTGTAATAGTAAAACTTATTCGTCCAATAGTCTATAGGCAATGGTTGTCTGAATGCTTGATTCGTCCAAGGTTTTGTCATGTATTGTATCATATAAGATTATTGATCTTTAACCTAAACCATCAACAAAGTAAAATTGGATATTTGTTTAATACCTAGATCATGGATAACTTTTACTTGATAAGCTCTTTCTCTTATATGTCGAATACTGTTGAATCTTATATTCTAACATCTAATCTCAATATCATGTGGTGACTTAATAGAATCATCTAGTATATAGAAGTTTGGATCCTTTACTTAAGTAACTAATAATTACTTATCTAACTTGAATCATAACACCATCTATCCTTCATAACCTTAATTTTGATACACTACCTGCAACCATAACCTTTGATTGTTCATTCCTTTTTTGATAAACTAATAATCATTCTCTACTTTTGATATCATCTATCTGAGTATACCTATACATATTAACTTCGAGGTATACTTGCGATCCTTCATCTCATCCTATATTATATTTTTCTCTTAATATGATATTTGACTCTTTAAGTCTTAGAATCTTCTCTTGGAGATTCAATATGAGTTCTTCTTAATAATCCTATCAGACGATACAATTTAGCGATATTAATTAATAATTTATAATTTCATGTGATCAAGAATTTTATATTTTCAAAATATTATACTACTCAATTTTTGGGATGTTATATATGTTAGGAGCAATGTATCAATCTCTTGAAGACATTATTGTCTTATTAAGAAAAGATGAACAACATTTGTTATGTGTCATGCAAAAAAATATAATTCAGAAAATTTAGAGTTTGATATTCAAGAAATAGTCACTCCTCAACTTTGATCCCAACCTATGTCATGCATAATTAAATTAATTGAATGGTGGTGATATTGTAAAAAGTTTCAAGCTCTTTAGTTACCTTATCCTCATGTCATTTTTTAATTACCTTATCCTCATGTTATTGCTATTTGTACATATTGTCATTTAGAATTAATGACATTTATTCCTCTAATCTATGACCTTCACAATATTATTAAATTATAAGGTCTAATTTCATCCAAATCGAAATCGAAGTGAATATTATTATCTATAAAACCAAAATTTCTTATTTATCCTGTGATGTTGTGATTTAAGGTCACAGATAAAAAAAAACTAACTTTACCAGACGTATATATAACGAAATGGATGAGTTAATTTAAGGAAAAAAAATTTCTTATAACGAAATGGATGAGTTAATTTATGGAAAAAAAAATTCTTATTATCAAAATGAATATCATAATAGAATTAATTATCCACATAAACAATATAAAAATAAAATTTAATTCAAATATTCCTTTTTAATTTTGCACCATTAATTTATAGTTTCAGTTTTTCCCACTATCCCACAAAATAGTCAAACAAATTATTAATATATAATTACATGATACTGAATAGCTAATTTACATGTTATCCTTAATCACAAACCTTATATTTAATTTTATATTTTTAAATATATTATTAAATATATTATACTTTTATTATTTTATAAATTTTTTTACTTTTTTTAATAAGTGTACTATATTAATTAAGTACACAAAATATTTTCATTAAATAATTAATAATAACATAAATAATGATATAAGAAACTGTAAATTAAAATTAAAAAAAAATCATGTAAAGAATGTATAACTTTAATGAAATATAAAATTAATTAAAAATTATATTATATTAAAGATTACCTAACTTCAATTTATATCATAATACACTAAAGTAGTGTTAATTCTGTACAACTTTTATTTAAAATAAAAGAAAAATACAAAGACAACATTAAACACAATCAAAATTTTGCTTGAACTAAACAATTTCTTCTCTCATATTAGAATCTGGAGATTGAAACAATTTTAATTTGAAATAAGTTATTTTTTCAAAATTTATCGGTTTTCTATGAGTAAAATTACACTAATATTAAAAAAAACCAAAAAGTTAGTGTGTTATACTAAAGTGCCATATATGTGAATGTCATGCGTACACGTACCACAGACAGAAAAAAAAAAACAGAATATTGAAGAGTCGTGTGGAAACTTCCGGGTAAGAAGTAGGTGCAGTCATAATTGAATGGAAAATTATACTTTTTTACCATATTTCATTGAAAAAATTATTTTCTTTTATTATATTTCACAATTATATCTATTTAACTTTTATTTTATTGAATAAAATTTTATATATTAATAAAATGATAATTTATTTTAATATCAAATGTGTAGTGTCACAAATATTTTTCCATACTCACGTGATCACACAGCCACATTTTTCCATTCAATTCATACTTCTCCTTTCTTTCTTCTCACTTACTAAGCACCGCTCACATCTCTACCGCGCATCCGCTTCAAGTGCCACCAAACATGGCCTGCCACGTGGTAGCGGTGCCGTACCCAGGACGAGGTCACGTGAACCCCATGATGAACCTCTGCAAGTTACTCCTCTCCAAAAACTCTCAAATCCTGATAACCTTCGTGGTCACCGAAGAATGGCTCGGCTTCATCGGCTCCGACTCCAAACCCGACAACATCCAATTCGCCACAATCCCCAACGTTATTCCCTCCGAAGAGCATCGAGCCAACGACTTCCTCACGTTCATCGAAGCCGTTATGACCAAAATGGAAGCGCCCTTCCAAGACTTGCTCGACCGCCTTCACCCGCCGCCGACAGTAATCATATACGACACTTACCTCTTCTGGGTGGTTCGCCTCGCCAACGCTAGAAACATTCCCGTGGCGTCGTTTTGGCCCATGTCCACGTCGTTTTTCGCCGTGCTCAAACACTACCATCTTCTCCAGCGAAACGGCCACTACCCTGTAAACTTATCAGGTCAGTTACCCTCACAAAACCATGTTTGAAAATTGCCATGACTGTTCTAGAGCTTCACTTACCAGTCTCTCTACAAGAATTAAATGTAGTCAATTAATTTTTTTAATAATTATTATAATAATCACTAGGATTGGTCCAATACAACATCTTCACCCTTTGGAATTGGCTTTTTTTTATTTTTTATTTTTTTTTTATCAATTTGGCTGATGAAAGTGGATTGCCCTTTTCTATTTCCAGAAAAATCGATTTTAATTTTTCCACCCCCCTTTTAAAGGAATTGAAAACAGTAAACGATTTGAATTTTTTTCATTTTTTAATTCTAAAAGTTTTCATTGGAAATTCACACTATTTATATATCTCAACAGAAAAACCAAAATGGATCATCAAAGCTGACTCAAATTTTTATTTTAACAACTTCCAAGCATTAACCTTGTGTTTCGAGTGAAACGTGGAAATGCTGGAGTAAAAACAATTAAAAAATGAATATTTGAATTAAAAAATAAAAAAATAAAAATTTATGACTAATTTACTTGATATATATGTTACTTCGAAATAACAAATGTCATTTTATCAAAACTTATTATAATGGAATTTAAATTAAAAATATAAAATTGTAAGTTGTGATATTTTTTACATTTTTTCATAAAACAAAATAAATATACGGTTGAATAATAAAAATAGTAATAGTAATAATATAGTATGATAGGAATCATAGTTCACATTTTTTATGAACCAACTCAAGCTAGGAAAAGTCTACCAAAGTAGTGTAATTTTCCTTCAATGTTATCCAAATGAGTTTTTTTTTTTTTTTTTAAATTACTAACATAGGTCACTTATGACACAATTTCATTTTTAAGTTGTACTTACTTAAAAGACAATTTTCAGACTTTTTTAATTCAAGTCTTTTCTACAAACACGAGTTTCTTGAAGTTGGCAAAGTCTTGGGGTTCATTTTATCTAGACTTAATTATATTATTTTAGTTTTTTTTTTAGAGTAAAGTCGTGCACGGAGAGCACAATATAAGTTTTTAATGAGTAAAGTTTAAATCATGCGGGAGGACACGATTAATTTAATTTGCACAAATAGTGCACCTAAAGAACGATTTGTGCTTTAGGTTTTAGATAAAAAAAAGTATGAAAATTTTCTTTAGGTTTTAGATAAACCTTGAAATGCATGTTTTGGTATAATTACGTTTGATTATGATTAGGATGAAATTAATAGGACTAGGGGTTTGTATGAAAATTAAATAGGATTAGGGTTAGCATGAAAATTAAATAAAACTAGGGTTAAAATAAAAATTAAGCAGTTTCATCTTATACATTTATATATTTGTTTATAGTTGATTATATTATAGGATAGTGGAAAAAAATGCAAATTTATAATTTTGACTGAAAAAGAAAAATAAAAGGAAAGTTAATAATGGAATTAATATAAGAAAGGAAATTAAAATTAAATTTGAACATGAACAATGTTACATTAGTGGAAATAAATCATTTATGAGAGGGCCTGTCTCAAGATTGTCTTCTCTTTTGCCTTCTAGGTCTGGTCTTGTTTGAGGGTCATGTTTGGTTGATATGTGAAGAGGTTGAATTAGATCATCATTATTATATTGATTGTTCTGATCGTGATTATCAAGTCCTTGTGGACTGAGAGTAGTGCATGAATGATATGAGGTTGTACGGAAGATGTAGATATGAATGTGAAAGTTGCAAAGATATTTGATGGACCAGAAAAAAGTCTAGTTGGATACAAAATGTTGTAGGTGTACGAAACTTGTTGGTACGAAGAGTAGAAAGACAAGCATAATCCATGTACAGGACATTGGAGGTTAAAGACTGGACTAACTAAATGAGTGATCATAAAATTGTTCTATAAAGAAGACCCAATACTATGATAAGAAGGTTGTGGTTATTTAGTCTCCTATGACTTGTGGTTGAAAAAAAATTTAGATAAATAAAAATATATTATGTAATGTATTAGGAAATTAACATATATCGTCATTGGATATTGGTTAGTATAGTTAATGTATCTTTTCATGTATGTTGAGATGTCACACAAATGTCCACATTACTATTTACTTTTCATGATACTGTGACTAACATTTACTTCTACCTCTCTTGTTTGTGAAGTTGATATTAGTTTTAATGGATCCATTGAAATAGTTTGGCATTATCCGATCTAAAAAGTTATGTTTTAAGTGCATGACTTTTGCAAAATAAATTAACACTGAAGTTGTGTTCTCTCCGTCTTCAGCTTTAATCACACAACACTGAAGTGGTGTCCTTCATGCATGACTTCTGCTTAAATCCCATTCGTCTTAATAGGAAAATATAGCAGAACTGTATATCGTTTTGAAGTTTAAATTTTGGGATGTAAACTTTTTTTAGCATTCAGATTATGAATTTGAATAGGGATTTTGTGACTCGTGGTATATAAGATGGTAATTTTTCAATATATATGTACTACAATGGAACTCGTAAATTTTCTTCTTCTTGTGTTAATATTCTATCTATCAAAATCTTGTGTAAATTTGTTCTATACTATAATGTGTATAGACATCTACAGAATTCTAATGTTAATTTACTTTTTTCTCCACTCAATTCTACAATCAATTCTTGATGTGATATTTGAAGGCTAATTAAAAGGATATTTGTTGCAGAAGATGGTGAGAAACGTGTGGATTATATTCCGGGGAACTCATCAATTCGTCTGGCTGATTTTCCACTTAGTGATGAAAGTTGGCGTAGTCGAAGATTGTTGGAACTGGCTTTGAATGTTATACCATGGGTGCAGAAAGCGCAATATCTGTTATTCCCCACAATATATGAACTTGAGCCTCAAGCTATTGATGCTTTGAAAGCAGAGTTCTCTATACCTATTTACACTGTTGGCCCTTGCATCCCTTGTTTTGCTAATGGCCACATTGATGCCTCTAAACATGGCTACTTTCAGTGGCTTGACAAGCAACCCTTTGCCTCTGTGTTGTACATTTCTCAAGGGAGCTTTCTTTCGGTTTCTAATGAACAATTTGATGAAATTGCAGCTGGGGTGGGTGATAGTGGTGTTCGGTTCTTGTGGGTACAACCCAGAGAAAATGGTAGGTTGAAGGAGTTGTGTGGGGATAGAGGACTAGTTTTGCCATGGTGTGACCAATTGAGAGTGTTGCAGCATCCTGCAATTGGGGGGTTTTGGTCTCATTGTGGGTGGAATTCTACTAGAGAAGGTGTTTTTAGTGGTGTTCCTTTTTTGGCATTTCCTATATTTATGGACCAACCCCTTAATGCTAAGTTTTTAGTAGAGGAATGGAAGGTGGGGTGGAGGGTGAAGAAGGAGGTCAAAGAGAACACTTTGATCAGAAAAAATGAAATTGCTGATCTTATAAGAAAATTCATGGATTTGGATAGTGATGAAGTGATGAGGAAAAGAAGCAGAGAGTTGAAACAGGTATGTCATACAGCAATTGCAAGTGGGGGATCATCAGAAACTGATATCACTGCTTTTCTTTCAAATATATTACATGGTGCCAAGCCAAAGTAAGAATGTTGGTTTTATTTTAAACCTTCAATTTCTTTTTTCAGAAAACTTAAATGCTCTACCAGTTCTGTTATTCTCTAATCATATTTAAACACTTTTTTTTATACTGAAATGATTGAAATTTACAGCAATGAATAAAAGAAGAGGGGAAAAAGTTCAGTAGTTATGGTTTGTGAAAATATATGAACTAAATAATGTGCATGCAAGTTTATTTTCTTCTTAAGATTCGTGTAATGAGTTGATGGAATGAGTTAAAGATGGGTTATATTTCCTAGATCTAAGGCATGATTTGGTAGCTTGGTCAATCTGATTAGTATGATCTAGACCAAGTGTCCATTTGTTTTAAGAGTTTAATAAAATTGGTTTTGTTAATATAAATTTTTAATTGCTAAATGTGATTCAAACAAATATCTTGTGCAATTTCTTAGCCAGTAATTTCATATGAAAAGCCTCATTTCTTACAAATAATTAAAATGCTTATAACCCAATAGGTCTTGTTATTAATGGAGGGTTTTTAGGATGCATATACACAATGTTACAAGTTTGATCTTAGTCGTAATTGTACACCAAAAAGAAAATTAGAAATATTTATTCTATGATTTATAATATGAATACAACTAACTTAAATATATTTGTTAGTCATTGTTAAATGAGTAAATTTTTATTTTTAGTATTAGTAAATTTTTTATATCTACTCTGGTTTTAGAATAAGCATATATTTATTTAAATTTCTACTAAATTAGATCCATTTCTTTATTTTATTTAAAATAATATATTGACTTATATAAAAATTGTGAAAATTAGAAGTTAAAATCTTAAAATATAAAAAATTAAATAATTTACTGTAAAGATGAATAATTAATTATTATATATTAATAATAAAAATCTTGAATTGCATCTTAACTATAAATTATCTTATAAAAGTTAATTTGTTTTGAAAAAGTATTAGTTTAATTTCATTTGAACTGAATTTATTGAGCAAGAAAAGTTGGTGTTGTGAAAATTTTGGACAAATTTCTAAATTGAATATTGTTTATCTACTTTAAAGTAATATGAAAGATAAAAATAATAAATTTAAATATTGCAGATACGGATATAAAAGAAAAAATATTTTACAAAAATTAAAACTAAAATTTACACTGATTTAAATTTTGTAATGAATAAATAATAAAGAAAGATCTGTAAAAATAATATAAAAACTCTAGGGATAATAAAAACATATTTGAATAAATGCATTTTTTTATAAAAATTATACTCCTATAGAATGCGATGATTTGTATGTGATTTATATAAAAGAAAATTGAAAGTGTGATTATATGCATTTCTTTGTAAAGGCAAGTGCTTCTTGCACTTTTACATTTGCTTCCTGTAATCTATCATAACCTTTACATTTGCTTAATGTAATATGTAAATAGAAAATATTTTTAGCAAGTAATTCTCTTTCAAAAAATATTTTCCATCTTTTACGTTTTTCATAAATAATTTTTTCCTTCATAAAAAAAAATTTCCAATCCACCTTCCCACTTCACAATTTATTAAGGATTTTGTTTTTCAAAACTCATTTTTAAGAAACGAAATACAAACTCTACAACCCTTATACCAATTCTTACAATATGTCACTTATCTCCTACTCATTCCCGGAAAAGCTTTCCTTGCAACACTTACTACTATGCTCTCGCCAGAAGAGGGTCACACTACTCAGCAGCTGACAAGGATATTTCTGATATTATCAATTTCTGTTTGGTGCTGGAAGCAAATGGGGGTACAGGAAACAATTACCCTTTGTAAAAGATGATTATGTTAACGTAACATCATGGCCCAAAACTAAATTCTCCTTTCGTGTATTAAAAAATGTCGCATATCAAGACTTAAAATCTATACTATTAAGTAAGTTAGAACAATATTCTACAATTGATATCAGCTCGATGAATTTTTATATTGATATTTATTTCATAAAATTTATATTTTGATGAAAAAATTTCGTTCCCAGTAGAAATATTGCTGTAATTTCATGTAGAATAATTCACACTACCTTCAACTACAATTTAAAAGATAACTCAAAGATAAATAGAAATTTCTAATATAACTAAAATTCATTATACTTTAACATAAATCTCTTAGTGCTAAAAATGTAAATATAAATAACACTTTTAAATGAATTCAAATCACTTAATATTTGTTTTTTAATTAAAGTGTATAAATAAATTTCAGATATTTATTTTACATAATTTCAACATTTTATTCACTTTATAGTTTTAAAAACTGAATTGACCAACTGGTAGTTGTAGGAATTAGCTCAATTTATTACTTTCAATTTAATATAACGATATGCACAATTTAATTAACAAACTCTGCCACATTGATATCTGGACGATTTCTTCTTCCATCCTAATAAGATTTTTCCTGCATCTTAATAAAAAAAATTCATTCTGCAATTACCTTGCAATTACCTTATATGAGAATCGGATGACACCCCCATCCGGTTGTCATTTGAAAAAAAATTGACAACCGGATGAGCAGGTCATACAGTTATTATTTTTATTCAAATGACAACCGTATGGGGTGTCATCCAGTTCTCATATAAAGATAATTATAGAATGAATTGTTTTATTAGGGTTTAGAAAGAATCTTATTAGGAATAGGAAAAACTCGTCTGATATCTATTAATATTTAGATTTTAAGTCACATTTAATTTATTTTTAATAATATCATAATAAAATATTGAGTTCTTTTAAAACGAAGATACTTCAAAAAAAAAATAACTAAATTTCTACTTCTTAAAAAATTTAAATATTAATTAATTAATTTAAAAATGTAAAGAATATTTTCTAAAACAAAAATAAAGAATCAAAAACATTTTTTTTTTAAATTGGGGAAAAAAATATGAAGCTAGAAAGGAAGCGCATTAAAATGCTATCTTTATCTTCTTAGTTCTCACGTACGGGAAACGAACACATACACCAAATGCTTGGCTGAGGATCTTTCTGTGTCAGAAAACACTGTCCTTTTCTAGTTTCATTCAAAGCACTGTAATCAATGGCAACATAACATACCAATTACCAAATGATCTTCCAAATCCATGGCATCACTCTGTTTAAACTCATTTCCAGTTCCACCCTCTTCTCTTCCTCGCAAGCCCACAGAAACCTCTCTTTCTTCTTCTTCTTATCCTTCTTTGCTTCTTGATAACAACGACAACAACTACAAGCACAGTGCCCTGAAACCCATTGTTGTCAGTGGAGACCCCCCAACTTTTGTTTCTGCTCCTGGTCGCCGAATTCTTGCTGGTTTGCTTTTCTTATTCCCACTTATGTTTTTGTGGAATTAATCTATTTGGTTTTGTATGTTAACAAAGTCGTGAATGGTTGTGCTGTTGTTTGTTGGTGTTGCTTTGAACAAAAGAAAAAGAAATGTAAAAGCTTTCCACTGTAGTCATGTTTAAAGTATAATTTTGGCTGAATGTATTAATTTGGGTGGTTAGAATGTGGATTATATATCGACTTGCGTTGGATTGAATGTGAACTGCTAAGTTTCATTATATGTGGTTTTTGTGTTTATTCTTGTTGTCGTGTGTTGTGTATGGAAAAAGAAATGTTAATGTGGATCATGTGGACTATAAACAAACTTACAAGTTCAGCTTAATGATTCTCTGGGTTAAGGTTTGAAGTGTTATTGACATCATGCATTATGATGTTTTCACTATTCAGCTTTGTAATCTAAAGCTTATCACTGTCAGTGTTTAGAGTTTCTTGATGGATCCAATTTTTCCTATATACAATCCCAAATTCCGAAATGCACTTCTTTATTAGTTACCACTAATTGTTGTTTTTATTGACTTTTGTAGCAAATTTTGCTCTCTATTTTATTACCTTAGATTGTAGAACTTTTATGTAAATTCTCAAAATCAAAGTGATGAAGGTTTTCTATGGGCTGGATGGTGTCATGTGATTAATTCACTGTCTTCTTGATGTTCTTGCTTGGTTTTCTAACCCTGTTTTGATATTTATTTCATGTTATGTGTTATTTATGTCTTATTGAAGCTAATTTTCTTGCATAGTTGGAGATCTACATGGAGATCTGCAGAAAGCTAGGTTTGCTCTTGAAATGGCCGGTGTATTGAGCTCTGATGGTGAAGACTTGTGGACTGGTGGAGAAACTGTATGCTTACCGTTCTAAAAATAGATTGCTCTTAGTTTTACTCAGTAGCCTCTATTGTGTACTATTATTGTAGTAGAGTTGTTGAAAGGACCAAGTTTATGAAATGCTCCACTTGTAGAGACGAAATTGAGAATCTTTATCTGCACTTCTAGCAAAAGTTGAAAAGTAAGTAGAAAATAAGGAATATCACAGAACTAAGAGATTCTAACATATGAATTTACTTTTTTCATCCGTGAACTAGGTGTTGGTTCAACTTGGAGATATACTAGATCGAGGTGAAGATGAAATTGCCATCTTGTCCTTGCTGCGATCCTTGGATAAACAGGCAAAAGCAAAAGGTGGAGCTGTGTTTCAGGTTTGTCATTTGTGACTTTGAAAGGTTTCAGTTAGTGCTATACGAAATTAATATCTCTAATAGCTTAATATTATGGTCAAAATCACCGAGGATATTGTAAAATCTAAATGCATTATGGCATGGTTTCCCTTATAGAGTTTCCATCTTCATCTAAATGTAAGTGTTAAGTAGAATATTGTAAACTCTGAGAAAGCAGTTCATTGTTTTCCAACTATTATCTTCTGTTGAAGTAACTTTCCATGACTGACTTTGCTTCATCTAGGTGAATGGAAATCATGAGACCATGAATGTGGAAGGGGATTTTAGATATGTCGATTCTGGAGGATTTGATGAGTGTAATGATTTCTTAGAATATATCAATGGTTCTGAAGATGACTGGGAACAAACTTTTACTTCTTGGGTTAATGTCTCTGAGAGGTGGAAGGAAGATCGAACAATGTCAAAAGGTTATTGGGGATCTTGGAATTTATTGAAGGTACTATAAATTTCTGTGCCATGTTTCTTTCAGATGTACTTATTCTTGTTTAAGCCATTATATTTTTCTTTATATTTTCATCAAGCATAACCTCTTTCAAACTTATATATATATATATATATCCCTACCCCAAAATCAACATATCAACATACTAGAAAAAAAAAACATATAGAAAAAGAATTCCAAAAGTTAAGTACTTCTCACAAACCAGCTATGCTAAAATTATGGCCACTTTAGATCACTTGGTTACAAGATTCTCTTACCAATTGATCCATCTACCCTAAAAGCTTAAACTGTTTGGTGAAAACACAATAAGATGTAAATTTTACATTAGGGCTTTTTCTTCATGCATGTGTGAATATATAAAACTAAACTAAATGAGATCTTTTAGACTCACTTTAAATGATTTTAAAGAGCTATATGATCATGTCCTTCTATTTGTTGTCATACAGAAATACTTTGTCACCTTTTAAGTACAAGACAAGTTTTCTTCTTTCAAAAAGAAATATCGTGTCTTTGTTTTTTGATGAAGTTTTCCAATTATTAGGACAGAGGCAAAAGGGAGTCATAGCCAGATCAGTCCTCTTTAGGCCCGGTGGGCTTCTTGCACGTGAGCTTGCAAGGCATTCTGTTGTACTTAAGGTCAATGACTGGGTCTTCTGCCATGGTGGACTTCTTCCTCACCATGGTAAATATTTTCTGCCATTTTCATTTTGTTTAACTTGAGATGGATTTTTTACTTGAGAATTATATGCTGTATTGCTATATTTTCTTCCTTTTGTTTCCTGTAGTTGCATATGGTTTAGAGAGGATGAATAAAGAAGTGTCTGAGTGGATGAGAGGTCAGTATGAGAACGACAATACTCTCAAAATGCCTTTCATTGCCACTAGGGGTTATGATAGTGTTGTTTGGAATCGTTTATATTCAAGAGACGCACCAGATTTGGTGGACTATCAGGCTAAACAGGTAACTATATTGATGACATGGTAATACTATTCTGTAATTAGTACAAAGATCATGAGTGATTAATAGAAATGATGGTAAGTAATCCTTGTTCCCTATAAAATTTTATGGATAGTGCAATTCCCCTTTTTTTTTTTTTCCTTTCTAATGGATGGTTTACATGTGTATATCTCTTAGTTTCCAACTTGATCTATGTCTGTTGTCTTCTTCAATGAACATTATGTGGTCAAGAAGGTGAGTTAATACACTCAGGAGTTTTAGGGACTCAAATGTACTTCTCCAGAATGTTCTCAGTTTTAAGACCTACAAAATGTACTCCCCCTTTGGTTAAAATATAATAACAAAACACTTCTGTGAGTAAAATAGTGATATAATGATGCAGCAAAGATATTACCTGGAAGAAGAAAACAGTAATTAACTAATGAGAATTACATCTGGTATTACTTAGAGAAACATGAATCTTTACAATGTGCATCCGAGTCACAACTTTGTTTCATGTCTTCAATGGCCATCTGACATAGCCAGAAAAACAAATTTCTATTCCTGAAAACAAGCTTCTTGACTCCATCTTTGCACAACAATTTTTGTTACTGTTCCTTAAAAATGTCAGAATAGATTTAAATTACTAAGGGGGACTTTTGTACTAAATGTTTCTTAAATTATGTTCGATTGTTCTGTGACATCCTTAGCTGGCAAATGGAATTCCGTTTCAAGCTGACATGGATTGACATTTTGAAACTAAATTTGATTTCCAGGTATGTTCCATTCTTGACGAGACACTGCAAGCAGTTGGTGCCAAGTCAATGGTGGTCGGGCATACTCCTCAAACTACAGGTGTAAATTGGTAAGAGAAGAATACTATATTTAAGTCTTCTAGTGCATTGTGGATGGAATAGTTCTATTCTATTTATTGAAACCAGTTTTTGATTCCTGCAGTAAATACAATTGTAGCATATGGCGTATAGATGTTGGAATGTCCAGTGGAGTTCTTAATTCAAGACCAGAGGTAAAACAAATCCGTGACCATAGGATTTGAATACTTTGGTTTTGTACTAAATATTATTAGAGATAATCACATTCTTCTCAAGCTTTCTTCTAGACTTCCACGGTGCTCACTTCCCACAGTTTATAAGTAAATTCAGTTTATCATGTAGACAGTTCCTTTTTCTCTATGATCATTATTGACAGAATATAACTTTTGGATTTTAAAGTTGAGTTCATATTTTCCAGGTTCTAGAAATTATAGACAATGAAGCAAGAGTTATAAGGTGCAAAAGGGACAGACTCAGTGAACTTCAAGCTGCTGCATATACTTAAGGGACAAACAAATGAGTTTACAGGTACATTGTTTACAAGATGCTTGATTGTTGTGTTACAGATTTAGTTGAAAATTTGGAACTAGTTGTTACTTATAGACAACATACTTTGATGTTGTAGCATTTGCAAGTTGAAAAATCCCACCAAATAATGGTTCCCGCTCTTAAATTTATATAAAGTTCATGTTGATTCCATATGTCTCTTGACAAGAAGGATGCTGTAAAACTTAAATTTATGTATAGATCATCTTTGCCTGGATGTTTGTTCATTATTTTGCTCTTGATATGCAACTTTAAGCTGTTATAATCAATATTTCCGAAAAGTTGTTTTGAACATGTGGTGGTTGTTCTTATAGTGTGCAATTATTCGTCAGAATGCAATATAGTAGATTGTTTTAGTTGTGGTTCAATGTCATGCCTTCAAAATGAAGTATTTAGCACATTAGTGATTTAATTAGTAGGAACTACAAGCGAAGTTTTCATTGATAAATTTCTACTGTGCTTTTGCAGGAGGTAGGGGCTCCAGCTAGTGAATTCAGACATTGGCAAATTTATGCATACCCATTATCCTATTCCTGTTACTTATTAGTTGTTTGATTCACATAGACCTTGTTAAGACAGGATCAATACAACAATTTTGGCAACCAAAAAAAATCCTGTGAGAGAAATTCCAAGCCAGATATTGAAATGTTTCCAGTTAGATGTAATCTTTGTGAATGGCTTGAAGAAAGGTGAAAATAGCATCTGCAAGAGGGGGAGAAGGAAAAAGGAGGAGGATAAAATAATCCAAATGTTGTACATTGTACTTCTGAATAAGTTGAATTATCACTAATTACATTACATTAACCAGTCCACGTCTGCTTGTTCTCTGACTAATAATATTTGTTCTCGTTTCATACTCTTGACATGACTTACCTCTTACAGTATTTGGTGCCTGTTTGGAATGGATGAGTATATTTTAAATTGTTAGAACTGATTTCTTATTGTGAAGTGTTTCTTAGAATGATTTTGAACTATTGAAAATGAGAAACTTTTTCACATAAATGTGTGTGGAATTGATCAAATGGGCCGTGAGCATCGTCCAGTTTGGTTTTATTTTATTAAGAAATACTGATACTTTTTTTTTTGTTAAATTTTAAATTTACCAAAAAAAAAAAAAATACAAGAGAAACTGAATCAAATCGTATCTAAATGTAATATGTTTGTTGCACGAGAAACAATTTGCATAATTAATTTATCAGCCATTTAATATTTCACTTTTTTCTTCTTCAGCTAAAACATCCCTGATTAAGATAGCTTTTGTAGTAAGAATGTGCACAAATATAGCTGTTAGAATCAATATAACCTGTTTGAATGCATATGTAATTGAATTGAATAAATATGACCAATAAAATTAACCGTATAAACGTGGTTAAAAAATGTGAGTTTATTAAAAGCTACAAAGAATACTTTCGGGTGCTTTTGACGTGAAAATAAGATGCACATTATAGTCTACCTTTGATTTAGAACTGTTATTCCCCATCAAGACTAAGGCATCTTATGGTAACTTCTGTGTATAAGAAACTGAAGGTGAAAAGGCAGAAACACGCAAGTATCCAACAACATGCAAGCAAACACTTTTATGTTAATGTTGGTAAAAGTGGAAGACTGCTTTGATGAAATTAAGCAGTTTCCTAAGAGAGTTTGTTGGCTGATAGACTGAGAAACTCATAAATAACATTTTCCACACTTTCCGTCCTGCATATTTATCGTCAAAATCCTCTAGTAGGAGAAACTATGGAAAACACATAAATTAAATACTGGACTGATCAATGGAGGAACAACTTGAAGGGGAATCGATAGCCAACAAATAACAGTTTAAGCCAGAAAGTGAAATACCTAAATTTCAGAATATCATATAATGTTTGACGTAATTAAAACTTACAATTGCACGAAACTAAGGCAAAAATGGTGTACAGGACTTTGCATGGAATAATGTTATTTAGAAAAAATCTAAAGCGGGGGGGAAAATCATAATTAGAACAGATAATGTGTACACGACAAGCTCTCCATTTGTAGGCTAATCCGAAGCTTTCTGTATATATTATTTGGGGTTTGAACGCAGAACTCAAAATGCTTACTTGCTGTCACCCCGTTTGTGGCATTTTATCGATGTTGACAGACACAATCATCTATAATGGAAGCGAAGAATGATGAATATTCTAACTCTAATATTTAGGTAACAGTGTCAGTTTCTCGCTGCTGATTGAAATCTTGGAAAAAGGACTTTCCAGCTTCATAAGTAGACCAGCAAATAGCAGCAGCAGGAGCATGAAAGAGCATCCTTGGAATCCAACCTCGCATGAGCCCTCTATATCCATCTTTTTTCACTATTGTTTTAATAACATCCCCAATTGATCCACTTTTGAACCTATCGCAACCACAGACACCCTGAAAATATTAACCGTGTCAAGTTACTATCCAAGAAAAGGAAAAATTAAAAAAATTACTGTTTGACTAACCCTGATTCACCATCTTCCAGAAAGCTTATCAAATTCATATAATAGAAGTTGTTACACAATCAATTTCCAGTTAAAGTATCGACTTAATTAGCACCATAGTACAGCATAACAATAACAACAACAATAATAATAAAATTCATGACATTAGTGCAGAAACCTCAATTCAATTTGGAAACATATTTTTGTTTGAAATTGTCAGGTTTCTCTGATGTATATGGTCTTATAAACCTAAAATTATCCCCATATAAACAGTGAAAAGATGATACAATAATCCCCATATAAATTTTAAAGGATGTTGACCTAAACATCATCTTGCTGGCTCCTCAATCTACATCTGATTATACAGAATCATAAAATGAACTCGTCCCGTTTTAAGAACAAAAAATGCAACAAGTTTTGAAAGAAACATTTGGAGCAATTCCAGTCATTGTCATCGGTCATTACCACCATCATACTCAGAAAATAACTCCTTTTTTTCTGATTAAAGCTCTATATTTCATGGACTCCAGTGATTGGATGGATGGGAATTTGCATAGAGGTCCAACGTTCATTTTCTTAAGAGCCAAATTAACAGCCTTAAACTTCAATAAATTTAAAAATGGTTATCATGTTAGACACCCTACATCTCTAGGACCCTCTTAACATATTTCCAGCTGCTTCCGTTGTGGGTCATCACTTTCTTAATTAAATAAATCATTGTTGAACTTCCATTCTCTATTTTTTAACTCAGATCTCACTCCTCACGCATATCAGTTCAGAGTATAACTCTTTCCTTATTATGTTAATCAGGTATAAAATTATAAACTTAACTTCTATCATCTATATCTCTCTGCATTAAAATTACATAAAACCAGAGTAAAATCACAGCTCTAATATTGGTCAATGGGAGTTGTTATATTCTATCAAAGGAGCATATGTTAACAGATTAGATAGCATTGCCATTCTGATTTTCTATTTAAAAAAATTTATCATTTTAATAATAAATCTGTCCTTAAGAAAAATACACTAGTAGCCTACTGGCATCCACTTTCACTTTTTACTATTTAGATAGAGGAAGACAATTCATCAACCAGAAAGTGGTCAAGTACAAAGGCAGTCAAAGATAACAAATAACAAATCCTGCACAACTTAAAAGACTTAGAATGAGAACTAAGAATGCAGCAAGGCTGCCCAAACTCTCTGCAGTCATAAGAAAACAGACCCAAGAGCACAACACAACTTACTATGTGAGGCAGCATTTTGATCCCAGTGTCCCATTACTCACCAAGCCCCTATCCTAATAAGTGGGGTTGACACATGAATCAACAGACTCATTTGACTTTCTAAAAAACTAAATCCAAAATTACAGTTAAACTGCTTAGTGAAAAATGTTCCCCCACAGTTTTCTAAAGTTATCCTCTACCTATTTAACCGGACTACCTTCATTTGGATTGACTATTCCCAGAGCCTCAGTCATGGTAGAAGAATAGCATATGAAAATGCCAAAGAAGCACAAAGAACATACCACGAAACTAACAATACAGAAACATAAGCCAACATTACTATCACAGATGGAATAAAGGCAATGTAAGACAAAACGATCAAACTATTGCTATCCACTTCATTTCCACACCACAGCCACATTATTCAATATACTTGATCCTAAAGGAAAGGTAATGCACCAAACCTTAGCATCGTTCAAATGCAATTACCACACTCTCAAATTCAATAAAATACTGCAATCCACTTCATTTTCCATACCACAGCCACATTGTTCATATACTAAATCTTAAATCCATAAACTAAACAATTCAAAACTCTAGTAAGCAAAAATTTCTATAGTTCAAAACTACCACAACGAGTGACAAAATTGAAAACATATCAACAACAACAATAACAGTAATCAGTATTACAACTATACCTGACACTGCAATTGAGTCTTGACAACATCAAGCGGCGTCGTAACCGCGGCAGCCAAGGCTCCGGCAGCAGCACCGGCGGTGGCATGCACAATCAACCGTTCATCGTCAACACTCTCGGGCGAGAACTCCATGAGGCCACGTTTCGTGGCCTCATAGGTCGTGAAATGCACAGCGGTGAACGGCGCGTTCATCAACACGGTGGTCCTATAGGAGGCGTAGAACGCCCCAAACCCTTCCTCGCTCATAACCCTCTTCACGCAGTCCCAAACCCCCTTGTACCCGCTATTCCCCAGCTGCAGCCTCTGCTTCACCATGTCCATCGGCGTAAACACGGCGTCGCTGGCCACGGTGGCGCAGACTCCAGAGGCAGCGTGCGCGGCTGCCTTGTTAGGGCTCCCCTCGGATAAACGCTTCTTGCAGGTCTCGTAGACAGAGAAATAGACGGCGTGGGCCGGGCCAGCGCCCAGGCCCATTGCGCCGATGCCGCGGTAAAGGGCCGAAGGGCCCTCCGATTGGAGAATGGACTTCAGGGCCTGACGGACCGTGCCGGTTTTGACCGGGCAGGAGCCCAAGGCCTGCATGCGGGTCTTAACGGTGTCAACGGGAAACATCGCCATGTGCTCGACACAGCCCGCGACGGATCCGGCGATCATGAACTGCCAGAATTGGAGACCGTCGTGAGTTGACACCGTTAAGTCGGCGTGAAAATCGGGGCGGAAATCCGCGTTCTGGAACTTTGCCCTAGCGTCCGTCGCCATAGAAGAATCCAACAAACAAAATAGAAATTGAATAACCTAAAAATTAACACAATTAGGGTACGAGGTGATTTTGGGGGTTTTTCGTCTCTTAAAAGGTTGTTGCTACTAATCGTTGAGCGTTTCTTCCAGCGAATTGGGAAGGTCTTGAGTGTGAGAAAAAAAAAAAAGGTTACTTTCTTTGCAGTTTATGAGTTGGGGATGCGATGATAAGAGCTTTGGGAAGTCTGAAACGATTGCGTACAGGACTTTGTATCTGTTCTAGTTTGATAAGTCAATTTACATATATTAGGTTAGGGTTCCAACTTTTTGGGAAAGTGGCATTTTTGTTTTTGTTTTTCTATTTTACGAAATTTTTTTACTGTCTGGTAAGCTATGGTAGTATAATTTGTCATCTTCTATTTTATTTATTAGATTTATTTATCTTTTAAAAAGTATGTTTTCTTCTTTTTCAACCAATTTTATCCTTTTTCAAACCTTTATGGTTTTTAATTTGTCAACCGAGTTTGAACTTTTTTTTTTTATAAAATTTGAGTCCTAAAACCCATATGATGAAAACTAAATATAAATGTTTTTACTTTAAATTATATCTAATGTAATTTTTATTTATGTTTAAATTAAACTTTTCCATCAAACAAATATACATAAAAATAAACAAATCATGCTATTTGTATCAAGAAAGTGGTTCATGATGAAGGAAATTAATTATATAATTTTATCTTTATAACATAATCCAATTATCATTAATTTTATTAATTTTATCTTTATATCATAATCTTACCGAATTTAAATAGATCACATATACTAGTATTAGATAATTTAAGATAGAATATTAGATGTAAAAAAATTGAAAATATCACAATCTACTCTTCCTAGAAAAAAAAACCAGTATTTTCTTTAAAGGAAATAATTGATTGACAAAAATATCAATTAATATTTAAAAAAAAAACAAAGTTTTTAAAAGTGAAATAGTAGTTGAATTGAAAAAAAAAAATAGTGGTTCAATAGTGGTTAAATCATGAATAAATCTAAAGTAATTAAATTTTTATATTTTAACATCA
>Ga0209489_105851_pt1 | contig 20670 bp, 13 predicted proteins | sample SiratrowhiteBW_FD_187527 | JGI IMG/M metagenome (GOLD analysis project Ga0209489, IMG submission 187527) | Root nodule microbial communities of legume samples collected from California, USA - Siratro white BW (SPAdes) (version 2) | ecosystem: Host-associated > Plants > Roots > Nodule | place...
CTGTTTTCAAAGCATCACCACGTCGGTTAAGAGACTCCAACCGACGTGGTGATTCTTGCACAATGTCGTTTTGTGCCTTAACCGACGTGGCCCAATACCTAGTTAAGGAACCATTTCAGCGAAATCCTAGCGTCGGTTTCTTTGTTCTAACCGACATTGTGGTGTTTAACACAACGTCGGTATTGTTAACCGACGTCATGATCAACGTCTCCTGGGTCAACGTCGGTTCAATACCCGACGATAAATGTCTCTTAGAACCGACGATGAAGATCCTTTTTGTACTAGTGATTATACGTTCTGAAATGTGAAAAACTAAATTTATGTATTTCAGAGAATATACAATTCAAAACATAAAATATGTAGCATTTTCTGTATTCTGCATTCGACATTCCACAATACATATTTTTATTTTGGATTGTATTTTAGAATGTACATTACGTTCTAGAATCCATAATTCAAAAGTTATGAATTTTTTAACATTTTTTTATTTTCTTGTAAATTGTGTAACACAAAATTTATTTTTGTAATAGAAAACTTTATGTATGTCATTAACTCAACTTTATAATAATGATTGTAGACTAAAACATCGGAGTTCCAATTTTGAAACAAAATATCCAATGAAGTAGATAAGGTATTTAACGTGGATGAGTTAAATATAATGAAATTTATAACATCTAAAGATAAATTGGTTGAAGGAGATTCTCTTCGGTTTTTTATAATTACATTTATTTATGTAAAAAATGTTTGACATAGGATATATTTATGTTATGTATTTGTGTAGGTGCTTAATACATGAGATGACTTACTTCAATAGGTACATAAGGTTGTCTTTGGACTTGGTTTTGTAGGTATCATTTTAAGGTCTAACAAAGCAAATGCAAAAGAGAGAAGGAAGACCTACATGTAATTGCATTTATTTACAATTTGGGGTATTTGTGTATAATTACAACAGATGAGGTGAGTATAATGGCATTTATTTGTCAAAAATGCATGACATAGAGATATATTTATGTTATAATGTATTTATGTAATTGTTTGATATGTGAGATGACTTACTTCAAAGGATACATAAGGTGGCTTTTGGACTTGGTTTTGAAGGTATCATTTTAAGGTCTACCAAAGCAAATGGATAAGAGAGAAGGAAGACCTATGTACTATTATGTTGTGAAAGGGACGGTAAGTATGGGAAATACAAACACAATTTGGGAGGTCATTGTAACTGGTACAAGAAAGTGTGATTATCCTTTTAAATTATGGGGTAAACCAGTTTGCAATAGAGAAGGTTGGGTGTTGAAGGTCATATGTGGGAATCTTAACCATAAATTGGTTGATATATTAGTTGATCACCCTTGTGCTGACATATTAAAACTGAATGAGCATTTCATGCTTATTGGCATGACTAAAAGTTTACTGAAGCCAACAAACATATTACTTACCTTGAAATAGCACAATGAGGACAATGTTAAGACAATAAGGCAAGTGTACAATGCTAAATATGCATATAAGAGATCATAGAGAGGATCCAAAACTGAAATGCAGCAGTTACTGATATTGCTATAGTGTAACAATTATATGCATTGAAGTCGGTGTAATAAGTTTACACATGTTCTTATGGATTTTTTTTGGACACAACCCCATTCATTAAATTATTGAATGCATTTAGCATTGTGTGTTGATGGACAACACATACACAACCAACAAATATAGGTTGTCTTTACTTGAGATAGTTCGTGTGACGTCCACAAATTGACTTTCTCTGTTGTTTTTGTGTTATTAGCAAGTAAACGAGAAAACAACTTCATTTGGACCTTTGAAAGACTTAGAGGGATATTTTTCAAGTCGGTTGCATTCCCTGAAATAATTGTTGGTGATAGAGATTTTGCTTTAATAAACCCAATTAGTATTGTCTTTCCTGAAGGTTCTATATCAGTTTCACATTAATAAGAATCTTAAAGCAAAGTGTAAATTGACTCTATGGAAGCTTTAGAAGTTGTTATATACATGATTGTTGGTATGCACAATGTTGTTTTAGTGTGTTTATCAATGAAGCACAATATCACAATATTTCTACGGATGTTAGTCTACATCGACTCATATGTATTTGACATGTGTACAGTTCACATTTCGTTAAGGTATTTTTAGATGTACCGCAAATGAGATCATGACGGGAAAAGCAAAATTCGAAAAAAAGAAAAGTCGTTGTCATAGTTTATCAAAGAAAAGTATGAAAAAACTTTTAAAAGAAAATGGTCTCAAAAGCATATTTGGATTTGGGAGTCAATTATGTATAAGAAAGATATTAGCATCCTACTATGTTCGTCTTAAGATGAATTATCTTTAATTAAATGTATAAAATAAATGTAGTTTTCAAAATGTTTACTTTTTCCCAAAAATAAAAAAAAAATGCATATACAAAATAAAAAAAAAGAATATTGTTAGAATCTTTTATTTGAATCCCACAAAGATTGACATTTCCACTAAATATTTCCAAACGATATAAAATTAAGAATTGCATAGTTCTACGTAATTTTAAACATAAAAGATTTGCTATATGCTTATATGTTTTTAGTTTTTAATATTTTTTAAGAATTTAGTCATGCCAATAAAATATAAAATAGTACCAGCGATTATGTTTGATATTCTTAAATAATACAATAAACGAAACTACTCATCAATAGTACATTGTTACATGAATTTTATTTAAAATAAAATATTTATAAAAAAATAAATCGTTATAACAGAATAAAAAGTAAATAATCCATATTGAACATGAACTAATGCATGTAACAATTTATATACTGAAATATATTTTTATTAGAATCAAATATAAGATAATGTGTACATCATACCAATATTTAAAATTTATTTAAGGTAATGCAAAATTATTTTACTTATTATATTAAATATGTATAATTAACGAAAAAAGATAATGTGTATGATCATATTTATAAAAAAAAATCTATAACATGTAAAAGTAATTAGACTTTACAATTATATTTAAAGAATTGGTGCCTGACTCTCTATTTAAAAAGACCGTACATGTGACCATGATCATATTGAACTAAATTAAATGCATAACACCATGGTCGTAAATAATTAAAAGAAGTAATATATTGATGTTTTCAATTCGCATATAATATATTTTTAAATTTAAAAATACAAAATCTAAATACATAATAAAATTAGTCTTAATCGAAATGATTCTATTATTAATAAACTTATTTTCAAAAACAAGTATATTTTTAGCTGTGCATTATATATCGAAAATGCATGTTGTACATTCTGAAATTCATAATATATTTTTTAGTCTAAAAATGCATTTTAAAAAACATAATTCAAAATCTGAAATGGGGACTGTTTTATTATTTTACCACCTATAAATGCAACTCCAAACCATGAAAGTGTATTTATAACAATAGCAAGAAACACATAAGTTATATCTTTGAATTAACTTTCGGCCCTTATGATGCTAAAGATAGAAACTTATTATTATTCTAAATAAAATCTTTTGAACTATTTTATACACTTGTAATTAGTTTTGTTTCTTGTGTGTAAGAGCATGTTTAATGGTGTTGTCAAAATTTAATGTGATATTATACAATAATACTTTTTAAATTTTAATATATATATATATATATATAACAAATGAGTATTATTGTAATTGTAAAAGATAATAATTATCAATTATTTTTCTATTTATTTAAATTTATCTTATTAACTTACTAGTACTCATATTTCTACCATCTGTCAGGAAATTCAAATAATCTCTTTTTTTTTTTTCTTTTCGACTCTCCCACTTTCCATCCTCTCATTCAAAATCTAAATATTTGTTCTAAGTTTTTCAAAATATATGTACACATCATCACTTAATCACATAAATTACTAAAACAACGTAAAGAAATTTATTTAAGTTCTTCGTCTTAATATAACATTTAATAGGATAATGATTTCATATTAAGAATAAATATGTGTCAACTATTTTTTTAGCATACATAAATTTTTGGTAATTTAAATTTATAAAGTGTATTATTGGACTACGAGTTCTTTTAAAAATGTATGTTTAGGTTATATTAAAGTTCACTTGATTAATAAATATTTGTGGGTTATTAAATTTTTGACTCATATTTAATTCTTATATGGATATCAGAAATGTTACATTTAACAAGGGCGTTCTTCGTAATGAAAAGTGTTTAAAAGAATTATGTTAATAATTTATCACAATTTTGGAAATGCTATTTTACCTCGTGTTTTCTATAATAGCAATTTCCAATTTTTTTATTCTTAAAATATCTATTTTTTTTTATTTTTTTATCAATTCTCTTACAAAAAGTTCTTTTTTTTCTTTTTTTGTTGGGTTTATCTCAACAATTACATTATTTACATCAATTATAACTAATGAAACCACATTTTTATCACTATAAAAAAATTATTAACGAATAATTCGTCAATAATATTCAAAATTTGTCAATAAATACGAATTATTGATGGATAAGTGATGATAAAAAATTTATCGAATAATTCGTCAATAATATTCAAAATTTGTCAATAAATACGAATTATTGATGGATTAGTGATGATAAAAAATTTATCGAATAATTCGTCAATAATATTCAAAATTTGTCAATAAATACGAATTATTGATGGATTAGTGATGATAAAAAATTTATCGAATAATTTGATTGTTTGATAAATCTATCAACGGATATATTGAATACATTGATAATTATCAACAAATATATTTAATTTGTCTGCAATTACAAAGATCTTCCAGAATTCATAACCATCATACCAGAACATTTTTTTTAACATCTTACGAATGTTATTGTTATTGTTATTGTTATTGTTATTGTTATTGTTATTTAAATGGATCTTATTGTTTTCAAGGTACATTAGGTTGGGCATACGAAGACGGTTACACTTGCCTGAATATGTCATCTGTCAATATGGATATATGTAAATTATACGCCACCACTCATTTGTAGTCATAGATGGCAATTCGTCCATAAATGAAGTGGATTATCTCTGGTTACATTTCAAAGAATACATTGTTTAAGATGTCACTGTGATCCCTCATGTTAAAGCTTGCGTTCCAAGATATATTAACATGGATTTAATTATATTAATCTGCACAACTTTAATTGTTGCCTCAACAATTTTATTTTATTTGATTTTTGTGAAATTAACTGAACATCATTGACATATTCAACAAATATAGGCCATGAAAAACAAACAACTTCAAAATCTCAAAACATGATATTACAATCCTTCTATATCATTACAATCCACAATAGATGCCTAAGCTTCCATCACTTAATCTTGTGTCTCTCTTAGATGTACTAACATTTTACTTTTTGTTTTCACATTTTTTATCAATTTGAAAGCGGCATAGCAGATTTTAAGCTTTGAAAACACAATATTTATTATATTCATAAGAGCAATATCTCTATCATTATTAGAATCCTAGGGTATAAATCAATTCTCATATAAACAACCCTTTAAATCTCTCAATGACCCCACAAAGTTATTTTCATGTTCATATGTCAGTAAAATAAATGCAGCAAATAAGGTCAATCCCATTGAGGTAACACCAAAAACCTCAAGTAAAGACATCTTGTACGCGTTAGTTTTGTATGTATTATCCATTGTCAACACAACGTTAACTAAATTCAGTAATTTCACTGAATCAGAGTGTGTCCAAAATATATCTTTCACTACATTTGTATCCCTATTAAACCTACATCAATGAATATACATGTCTCATTGAAGTAACATCATCAATTGTTACATTTCAATTTTAAGACTTCCGTTCAATCTATACTACACATACCTTGCATTGTAAACTTGCTTTATAGTGATTGCATTCTTCTAATTATACTCCTTTATTGTTGGCAAAATATTTCTAGGTTTCACTCAACTTTGTCATATCAATAAGCATGGACTTCTCATTAAATGTTAACCTACCAACATAGGATAACCTACCAATGTTTTTGACAAGACGTGATTATAAGATAAACAAAGTAATTTCATAATCCAATCTTCACTACCTTTTACCAATTTTCCTTGCGACCTAAAGGGCACTCACATTTGCTACTTGTATTATCAATAAGTTCTAAAGTCATTTTTATATTATCTGTATTTATCTCTTTTCCCACAACCTAATAATATGTATGTCTTCTTTTGTCATGTCATTACTCATATGATATATCTAACCTTAATATAACAATAACAAAACCAAACTCATAAACAACTTTTTTACCCACTTTAAGAGATTATCCCGAATAACAAATATTTATAAAACTTATAACAACTTTATATTTTATTCACCAAATACTCTTCACATGACACGTGACATTTATCTCATCTATCCTAAACACATCAGTACATTCATGTTTTTTACATTCATTATCTAATTAATTACAAGATATAGAATATCCCATATCAACATCATCTAAATCCCGGTACCCATCAACCTTATCTAATATCTTCTTGTAAACCCTTGATCTATTATATTTATGCAAAGAATCAGTTCATGTTAGAAAAAAAAAATCACAACTTAAAATTTTCTCGACAATAAATTCCAGAATAGGAATTTTGTTTTCTAAAAAACGAAATTCAAAACAGTAGTTGTGAATTTTCGTGATGTAATTATAAAATTGTAATTTTCTATTTTAGAATATGGCTTCCAAAATGAAAACGACACTTTCCAAAATTACATTTCCAGATATCATAGTTACTGTTCTGGATTTTGCCTTTTTGGAAAACAAATTTCCTATTACAAAATCCACTTCCAGAACATTTACAAGGTTCCGGATCAACGCTTCAGGAGATCAACTTAACTTCTAATTCTAAAACACCTCTGTATAAATTCTAAAAATCGTTTTCTAGAACTTACTTCATAGATTTTCCCAAAAAGTAATTCCATAATACAACGCCAAACATCCCAAACTATTCTAAATTGTGTTGTCAGGAACATCCCCCACAACTCCAAAAATTTATTCTGGAAGGCATTGTGGTTCCACAAACACATTCCAGAATAATTGTTCTGAAAGTCTTTTTCCAAACTCGAAAATTTGAAAATATCATTTTCACGATTTCAGCCAACATCACTCAAAAAAACAAGTATTCCTTACCTGAAACTGTCTACCATTTCTTTTAAACAACACCAGCACACATCCTCGGAACTATCCCTTTCCTCCACCACCAACCAAGTCTTCTATGGACTTCTGTATTTCAAATAAAATTCTCAAGGATAAAATTGGTATTTCAAAAATTATAGGAGTACATGTAGAGATTGAGGGGTGCAGGAAGGAAAAGTCTCAACCATATCAGCCAACACCAAAAATCCGGCAAGGAGAAGCACTTTTTCAGGACCAGGACCCAAATTTCATGGATACCTGGCCGTTGGATTCAATTGCAATCAGTGGCATGAGTGAACTGGGAGCATAATTTACTGTCATTGGTAGAATGACTCTAATTGATTGTGTAACTGTACACTGACACTGTATCCAAATTAAATTCAATTTGTTTTGCAGTGATAATATTATTACCACATTTAGTGTGGCCACCAAACACTAACTTTTTTTTCAAATTAGATCACAAGATTTTGGTAGAGTTACACCATTCTACAAGTGTTTCCATGTGGGTATGAACATCAAAAGTCCCCAATAGATAAGATCAAAATTACTAAGCACAAGAGACTTGGTTCTCCTAACCAACCAACCACATAGGTCAAATTTAGAGTCATTTAAACCACACTTTTGAGAGGAAAAGGAAAACTTAAAACAAAACACACCATCAAAAAGGACAGTGAAAATTTTTCATCCACATGCCTTTGTTTCTGTTCCCATCACTTTCAGCTTTAGATTACACGTCAGGCAGCTACATATAGGTTAACTGGTTAAGCCAACTCCCTAAAATGAAATATAAAATAGCACACAGCTTACACTATTGTGCACATCCACAAAAGTAAAATTACCAGCACCAAAACTGAAACTGATTGTTATTATAGAAGTTAAAAAAATTAAATTACATAAGTCATAACCTTACCAATCACTTATTTTATGATACTTGCATTACATCACAGAACCAGCATAATGTTTTTTTCTTCCAAATTTTATTGCATTCAGTGTATGCATGCATTATTAAGGTTTGAAAATTCAATGAACATCACATAAACCCAAAATAAATGCAGTAAACATGAGACCCGAGTTCAGAAATACGTGAACAACAATCTTATTTTCTATTATTCATTCTCAGTGGACAATAACAGGTATGGTACAAAACTATAAACCAGAAAATTTTTTTATTTCTGAAAGATATGTCACAGGCATGTCAGTGTTTCAGATTTTCGCTTGTGTGAATATCTGAATAAACTAGTAAACACATGCATATTTCCAATACCTACAGCCAAGGCCTTAAAAAGTGAATATTGACAAGATAAGAAAGATGAAATTAATGGAAGATCATTTTATTGTGAGAAAGAGGAATATTGGGACTCACATATCAGTATTAATTAGTACACTCTAACACCATTATTTTCTAACAAATTCATTGTTATATTCACTAAATATGTAGTGAGACTAACCTGGTTCCAAGAGTCCCAATAAATTTTAATCAACAGTTAACAGTGTATTACAATGAGTGCATTAAAGATTGTTGCTAACATTGATCGATCCCAAGATACTGGTTTGGCTTTGGTTCTGAAGCAGGACTCCAACAGACAACTAAAATTTAATGTAATACCTTTGGCTAAGGCAAACTATGATAACACAATACAGTCATTCACAACACACGGTTTCGATCGAGTCTAGATGGAAACATCTTTTACCCAACTTAAATACCAACCAATATAAGTGCTCAACTGTTCATAAATATCTCATTATGCATGGTCTAAAACAACCTTGTTACCTACTTCTAGACAAAACGATACAACTCCCTTCAACACCATTGTCCTGTCCCCAACTCCCTTCAACACAATTGTCCTGTCCCCAACTCCAAAGTCTTAATTTGTAACACCTTTTACATCTGTGTATGCGATACACATAAATACATATAGACAAGAGCAAATGAAACATTTTATTCATAAATTAAAATTAAGTTATGCATGAGCTAATTGATAAAAACTCTCTGATACCATCTTCTCCAATATCTTATTTTTTGTCGTAAATAAGCTTACAAGAAAACTTATGTCATTTGTTTCTTCTTTTCATCTCTTATAAGTTATAAGTGTTGATTAGGATATTATTAAATCACTGAAATAAACATAATGCATGTTTGAATAAACATCACCATAAATACTTCTATGAATAAGAGAGCTAGTATAGATCAAAAATATTCATGTTATAGAGAAACTAAGATAAGAGAACTTTTACACATCAGTAGGCATATAAGTAAATTTTAACTTCTTTCATCTTTTGTTGTCATTTTGTTCTGGAAGCATCTATGAAAAACCTTATCCAAAAGCTCAAACCACATAATACAAATAACATAAGATGGAATTAAACAGCAGCTAGACTCTACTCCTCCGAGATTATTCAGTTTTGGCACAACAGATCACACTCTAGCTTGTGAAAGCAAGCAACATTGACTATATAACTAACACTCAAACATTTAAAAAATAAAATGAAACCTCATTCATCATTCTTATAAAAAACAACAACAAAAAATTTCCTATCCTCTAATGCACACAACAATTGTTTATAGAAAACGAAACTAGAGAGAATTTTGCTTTTTAATTCAGTCAGTGAGCTTTTCTTCTCACTTGCTGCTGTTCTTGTTGTTGCTGCTGCTGATGCGACCTATTATCAGTAGCCAATCTGTAAATCCAATAGACCTGAAAAAGAGAGATAGAAGTGATTAGGTTAGGTTTTGAAGAGGTGAAGAAGAAGAGATGAATGATTAGGGTTACCAAGGCGAAGACGTGAATCGCTATTAGGAGAACAATCAACAAAGATACTGCATAAGAGATCCATGAATGACCTTGCGATTTAGACTCCGCCATTGCTCGGAAGAAGAGAGGATTTGGATGCGCAGCAGCACGACGTCGTTTTACTGGAATTCGGATCCAACCCTTTTCTTTTCCATTTTCTGATTCTCACCACTTTCACTCTCTCTCTTGCCGGAACATGCTCTCACTTTGTCACTGTGTTGATAAAGTGCAAAAAGTAAAAAATACATCAAATACTTCATTTTCTTTACCAAAAGTGAGTTTGCTGTAAAATTATTTAGTCATTTTCAATAATTTATGCTGATTTTTGTAGACTGATTCATGTGTATTTATTTTTCAAAAATGTTTCACTCTTAAAATCCATTAGTTTTTAAGTTTTTTTAATATTTGTTTTTGTTTTTTTTAAACCGAACAAAGTTTTAAAAAACATGATACTAAAATATGATCAAAAAGTTTTTGAGTGGTAAAATATATAAAATTTAAAAATTTAATGGTAAGATCTGTAAGAGAAAAGTTAAATAATAATAATAATAATAATAATAATTACGTCTCTTCTTTTGATGGAGGTTTATTTATCTAATGTTTGTTGGAAGATGTATAATTATATTTTCAAATATTTTTAGATAAAGTAAAAACCTTTCCTAAAATTTTTTGTTTAGACACGCGTTTCTATTAAATTATAAAAATTATCACTTTAATTTTATTTTATTTTTTATGTAGAAAATAGACAAAGAGTATTTTAATTTCGATTTATATTTTTGTTTTGACATCTGTAGACATAAAAATTGTAATTCATATACAAATATTTAAAAACAGAAAATAAAAAACAACATATTATAATTAAAAATAAAAACAAGAGTAATAATAAACTAATGACAAGTCATTGTTTTTTCAATCTTATTTGTCCTACAAATTTGACCAATCTTCTTACACATTTTAACAGAAATACCAATACACAAATATCTTTTTAAATATAAATTTTAACTCTTTTTAGCAACAAGAGAATGTTACTGTAAAGGAACAACTAATCATATTATATCATTCATAACGTTATAAAATAAACTAACAAATATATATATATATATATATATATATATATATAAAGAACAATTAACTAGCATTAGTTATAACATATAGAAGTAACAACTAATATTACATAGTTGTACTCTTTTGGAGCTACAATATCATCTAGAATAAAGTGTGTTTTTTTTATTTAGATGAGTGTGTTTTTTTTTATTTAGATGAGTACGTGGTATTATGTTATCATTTACTTAATAATGATATTGTAATTTCGTAAAGATAATAACAAAACATTCATCCATTACTTTTTCTTTTTTTTTCACTTCTTCATATGTCTCTTAATTTTTATTCTCCATCTGTTTCAGAAACTCTGATCAAATCTTAAGTAGCTGAGGATCATAAAATCATTTCTAATAGACCAGAATCTCATTCAGAGTAATTTTTTATTTATTCTGAAGATCCTTTATCTATTTTTCCTTAAGTTTTTGTTATCAATATTATTGAAAACAATTAAGAAAAGTGTTAATCTCAACTTGATTAATATTATACTAAAAGTTGTATTATTTGGATAACTTGTTCTAGACCTCTAGAGTTGGACTACTGTTGTTGTTTGATTAGAAAAAGTGATAGGAGATCGTCATCTAAGATAAGGAAAGCTAGTAACTTGTTTTATACTAGTTATTTACTTTCAAATAGAATCCTTGGATAGAAAACTTGGATATATGATTATCATTGTTCAAGTCTTTCTTGCAGGTATGACTGGTTCTTGAGCACTGAAAGAGTTGGATTGTTTATCTTGAGTTGGTGTGATTAATTGAATTGTTTCGAGTAATGATGTTAGAAAGTAACATGTGAGAATATTTTGATTGTTGTTTGATGAGATTGAAATGATATGTGAAATGTCTAAGTCATAGAGCTATATGTAATCATTTTGGTTGAAATGAAATTAGTACAGTTAGGTTGAAAGGAAACCAATGTACCATGGTTACATATGTCTCTATATGCTTCAGTATGATTGAATTGATATGGTATGGGTGATGATTGAGTTATAGGCTCATATGTAATCGTTTTGGTTGAAATGAAACCAGTGTACTGAGGGTTGAAATGAGGTACTATGGTTACACATGCACCTATAATCTTCAGAATTGTTGAAATTATATGATTATTGTTATGACTGAATGATGAATCCGTATGCAATCATTTTGATTAAAACGGGATCAAAATACTGGGGATTGAAATGAAATTAAGATACGGTGATTGCAAATGGATTATTGCGAGGTTAATGAATTTGGAATAAAGTATGAAAGTTTGGGATTGAATGTTAAACTTATTTGTATTTGACTTGAGAATTGGTATTTAAATTTTTAAATCTAATCACTTCAATTTTTTTTACTCTTACAAGCTGAAAACATTACTTCACTAGCTTACCCTTGTTGTCCTATTGTGTTGTGAACTGCGATGACTATATTATGTACACGAACAAGTGCAGACGCAGGTTTTGGAGCACCTTAAGGAGTATATGACCTTAGTTTGTTCATCTTTTTGTTTTGTATACACTCGTATATGTGTGATGTATTTAAAGACTTTATGACCTTATAATGGTCTATCTTTTGTCATATAGACAATTGTACATAAGTTTGATGTATTTTGATACTTTATGTTGTACTTTGAACTTTGAATGCATGTTAGTAGTAGATAAAAGTTAATTGTTTTGAAAAATCATTTTCTGATGCTTTCGCTCAAGCGAAGAAATCTCGCCCAAGCGAAGTATACAAAAAAGATTCACTCTGCAAGTCTTGCCTGAGTAAGGTGCCGCTCGCCTTATCGAGCTCTTTGTAAAAAAAATGGGTGTTCTCGGATTGATTTTTGCTCAAGCGAGAAGAGAATTTCACCCAAGCAAAGGTATTCCTGCTCAAGCCAAAATAACACTAGAAATAAAGGACTTTTTGGACCATTTTCACTTAAGCGAGAGAATTTTCACTCAAGATGGAATATTCTTGCTCAAGCTAAAAAATATATATTTTTTCTCTTCTTTTATTCTTTTCTTTATTATTTTTTTCTTTTTTATGTAATAAATGTTTTATGGTTTGAAATTATACTTTATTTATTTATAAGCGTTGAATGACAAATGTTATTGAATTTTGGAGCAATTTCAGATAAGATTGTATAATTTTCTATTTTTAAAAAACTTTACAAATTAAATATTAATTTAATTATTGTAAATTAAATATTAATTTAATAATGTTGTTTTAGTAACATGTTGATATTGAATTTCTTTTATTTTATTTTTAAGACTTAAGTCTTTTATAAGATCCCCGTCTTAATTTTAAGTTAGCCAAATCACATAAATATGTTGACAACTTTTTTCTATATAAAATTTAGATATTAAATTTAAAATTTTTATTAAGACTTTACCATTAAAAGTGATATAACTATTAATCCTTGTTATCAAACTAGAAAAATCATATTCATGGAATAAGTATGCTATAAGTCTTGGACATGTTTTGGACAAGGGGAAGTTTTTTAATATAATGGCTATTATTAAAAAATAATATATATGTTTACATTAGAAATTTTATAACCTCATTTATAAAATAATTGTCCGTCTTACTTTGCATTATTTTGATTTTCTTAATAGTGTAAATTTAGTTTTTAAATTTTGAAACTAATAAATTTTGATCCATTTATTTATTTATTTATTGACAGCTAAGGATGGAAATAGGTAAGAAAAGTAACAATAACTTAAGAACTAATTGGCTAAATTTATATTAAAAAAAAAACAAAAGGTCAGAACTTTATAAAACCTTTGTTGGATTTGATAAGCTAATTTGTTTATGTAATAATAATAATAATAATAATAATAATAATAATAATAATAATAATAATAATAATAATAATAATAATATATGTTAATAAAATAATAATAAAAAATTATTAATTTTTTTCAATATAATATCATAATGACATATCACCAGAAAATAAATAATTAAATTATACTAATTAAAATGAAATTAAATAAAAAAAATCAACTAAAAGTTAAAAAATAGTTTTTATTATTATTTAACTATAACTTAGTAGCATACATTTTAAGATAATTGTTAAAAACTAATAAATTTATTATATATAATTCATAATTAAATAAAAATTATTTTTATTATGTAGCTTACTACTTTAAATCAAGTTTTTGAATTATATGTTTAATTATAAAAGTCAAAAATTATGTTATATTTGAAAAAATCAAATTTTTAATTTTTTAATTAATTTAGCTGAAGTATTTTTAATGGATAATTAAGAAATTTATCACAATTAAATTGTTATTATTTTAGAGAATGGGAGATCATATTTAGTGCTTTATAGTAGTTTGTTCAATATACAAATTTCCCACAATTTTAATTGAAATATATTTCTTTCTGCACTAATTTTCTTCATTTTTAAATTATGTTAGCTTATAAAACTTTTATTTATTTTTTATCTTGTGAGTAGATGAGGATATATCTATGCTTTCTGTCGGTTGATTTTTAATATGAGTATTTATTATATTTAAAAAAAATATTTTATTTAATCTTTAGACAATAAAAATTAATTTGTATAACAAAACAAGATTTATTGATCTTTTTAAGTTTATTGGCTTTATTAAACTTATTTTTTTTTAAGAAACAGATTATTAAATATATTTTTATAAACAGACTATTAAATATATTTTTAGATCAGGTCATTAAAAAGTATATACTAGATTAAAAAAAAACAAAACTAAAGTTTATTAAATGCTACAATCTTATCATAAGTTATTGGTTGAGTTAAACATTTTATGTTAAGGGTTAATAACAATGGTTCGTATGATTTATTTGGTTTTGATTACCAATTAGGCTTAAGCCCAATTTGTGAAAACAAAAATATTATAGGAGCAAAATACCAAAGGCCCAATTCATATAATAATTCTTAGGCAAAAACTTTCTGTATTCCATTAAACTTGACGCCCATCCAAATAGAAAATTATAAAAATACTCTTATCTTTATCTTTTAAAAAATGTTTTTTAAAAAAAATTTAAAAATTATTTTTAAAATATAAAATTTATATTTCGAAAAATACTTTTCAAAAATATATTTTAAAATGCAAATTTTATATTTTAGAAAATATTTTGAAAAATATTTTTTAAAATATAAAATTTATATTTTAGAAAAAATTTCAAAATATATTTTTGAAAAATATCTTTTAAAATTTATTTTTATCTTAAGAATATTTGTAGAATTTTAAAAGTGACGGGACGCATACGTGAGGTGGGGTGCAGGAAGTATTTACCTAATTCTTATATGCTGAAACATTGAATTTGTTCAAAATCATGTATTGGAGGAGATTAACACTTGTAGCAGGAACACTAACATAACTTAGAATGCAATTGAACTTATGAGATCTCAAATCTATAAATCTTAGTTTCTTTAGAACACATATTTAAAACTCTGATCCTAATTAATGCTCCAGCACAACCACAAATAGATGAATATAAAACTCTGATCAGTCTGTATCTGACAGAACCATTTTTATCTTAATGTTGAATCATCATGGATAGTCTTTAATGCTAAATCTAAGATAAGTAAATAATATTTATTTCAAAAATATGGGTTCATATATTAACATGATTATATAAAAGAATCATATATTATATAATATCTTATATAATATCGTTATGAAATTCAAAATATTTATGAATATTATGATTTTTAATATTAATTTATATAAATAAAACAATTTCACACAAATAATAAGTTAAAAAGTTGTTGTGAACTAAATTGATTCTTAGTTAATAAGAAGTTGATTAATTAATTTAAAAGTGATATCATCTAAATTAGCATGCATATGAAATATTATCCATTTCAAACATGTGTGCTCAATTAATTAAATTAATTAATGTTCAAAAAATTATTAATATATTTATCCCTTGAGTTTTATTTTTACTTTCAAAATTTTAACATAAAAATAAAATATTTTATATTCTAATTAGTCTGTTCAAAATAAGAATTATAACAAATTACGATCATGTTCATAGTTAAGATTTAGTGAAAAACTAAAATTTGATGATACAAAATTTGTTAAGAAAGTTTTATTTTGATAAATTTTGTGGTTCCTAAAATGCATATTTTTTATCCTTATAATCTTATTAATTAACACTCAATAATTTTGATGGAGTATAATACTAAAACATACCATTTAACAATGAATTAAATTTCAATTTCATGTTCCTATAAACATTAACTAGGGTGAATATAAAGACTTTAATTAAATATTTAAACTTTATACTTACTACTTGAGTGTTGTGGATTACAGATTACTTAATTTTTCTTTTAGAACTATAGTTATCATGATATCTTAATTATGTCTTTAAAACCCTCCATACTTGTTTAATTAGTAATGTTTTATGGTTTACTACCACCTTATTACTTGATAATTTAAATATTAAAAAGGTCAACATCTTCCAAATGTATTTAACATCATATTTTGATCTATTTTTCCTAAAAATGATTATAAGTTCTTTTAAACCATCTTGAATTACACCTATAGATTTAATCATTATCTAAATTTCAATTTTTTTTCTCATTGAAACTATTAGGACAAGGATTATTATCATAGCATTATTCTTCTATTTCATCTACTAAATCCTAATTTAAAAAAAATCTTATATTAACTCATCAATTTGTCTATTTAATTTTAAAAAAAATCTTATATTAACTCATCAATTTGTCTATATAAATAGACTACCAATAATATCTGTTATATAAACTTTAAATCGTTATTGCTATCCTCATAGTGTAAATAAATACGTTAAACCCTAAAATTATTTTACTATTATTCAAAAGGTATTAATTTGATTTTAACAATTTTGAAGCGTGAAATTTCTAATTTTAGTGATTAACGCATCAATCTTATAAAAAATCACACTACTAAACATTATTTATGCTGAAAAAATCGAAGAGTAAAAACATTAAAAAGACCTCATATAAACTTTAAATCATTACTGTTACTTTCATAACCCCGAACCTATTTTGCTGTTATTAAAAAGTACTAGTTTGATTTTAATAATTTTGAAACAAGGAATTTCTAATTTAAGTGGTTAAAGCATCAATCTTAAAAAAAAAGTCAAACTATTAAATATTTTTTCTATTGAAAAAATTGAAAGAGGAAAACACCAAAGAGATCTCACAACAATGAGACATAAGACTCATTCACAAAATAGATTAATGTAACTTTCAATCCAAACCCTTAAGACAATAAATCTGTAAGTCTTTTTTTTTTATATATTGTTCATCTTTCTTATTTTTAGTTAATGTGATACTTAAATGAAAAACACTAAGAAGATCTTATAACAATGAGAAGAATCAGACCCACATAAGAAATTGACACCACTTTCAACTAAAATCTTAAGACAATGGATTTGTGGACCTTTCTTCTTACATGTTGCTCAACTTTTTCAATTCTACTCAATATAAAAGTTAAGTTTACATCTAAATATTTAATATTGTGACATTTTAAACAAATAAACATATCCATCAATGTTATACGACAATATGTATGCATAATATTTTAATATACCCTAATCAACAACATACCTTTAAAACATTTCTTCTTACTTTTATTATCTTATTTCTCAATCTTATAAAATTCAACTTTTAGCCTCTACAAAAATCAACTTCAAAATACAAATTTGTGCCTTAAAAGATAACTAAAATGATTTAGTTCAGTTTAAGAAATTTAGCATTATGAGATAAATTCATTTTTGACAATGAGTCCTAAGTGTACACATTTACAACTCTAACAAAATTTATTTATTCGTTGAAATATTTTTATATGCTTTAATATAAAGATGATGAAAGAAACAACTCATTTATATGGATCAATGACTCATGTTAATATTTAAAATGACTTATTCACAATGTAACAAATGTTTAAGTTAAATGAATTCAATTTGTTTTCTATAAAAATTTAGCAATAAAAAGAAACTCGTACTAATATACAATTTAGAAAAATAACATAACTAAAATATTTTTCACAACACAATATCTCACTTGAAATATGTTCAAGTTAGGAATGATGAAGCAAGTTAGTCTAACTCATTTTTACTGAAAACACTACGGTTAAGCAGGAATAAAAATCTTGGTCCAACAATTTTATATATACACACACTAAACACATAATTAATCACGTAAATACTTTCTAAATTTTTAACTAATTAATTAATATTCTTAATTAAATAAATTAAAAGGAGTATTACTTTTACATGTTAAATTATTCTGTTATAATTAATAATTAAAACTTATTTTGTAAACATTAACAATTTAATTCATAAATATTATACATGTGTATCTCTTTCAAATAATATATTATAAAAAGTAATTTTTTTAAACTATTTTTCATTTCAATTTTAATTTTAAAAAATGGATTAGCAAGCTATCCCGTCATATTCTACCTCTAATTCACTATGTTGATGACATGAATAAAAAATGGACCGAACTTAAAATACCAACTCAATCCACTTTCTCATCCCTAATTCAAATAACTCACATTTAAAAAAAAAACAATATAAATATTATATAGCATGACATAATTGAAAGAAAAGAAACATAAATAAAATGTTCACTCACATATATTAAAAAAATATTAATCCCTCAAGTAAACTTGAATACTTCATTAGACGTCACCCCATCATTAATGTTAATGGTAAAATCATCATAATTCCCCAAGATAAGACCTAACTTAAAGTAATAATAGCTTCTCCTGACTTTACCTTTCTAACCAATCTCTTACTATCATTAACAAATCTATTTGGGTCAACACAAATGCTAGGATGTGAAGACATCCTTTATTTAGGTCTTATGATCATGAGATGAAATGGAGTGGCTTTAGCCCAATTATTTATTTTATTTTTTTAAATATAACAAACAATGCCTAGATTTTAATTAACCAAAATTTTAGAGAGATGTCAAATAATGCCTAGTTTTAATTAAAATTAATTACCTACACTAAAATGATTGGTAACGAGTAATATTCGAAAACTATTTTTTTAAATACTAATCTCATTAAAATGTTTAAATCATTACTTAAAAATTTATAAAAAAAAACATTTAATTTGTATGTAAACAGATTAATTAATTTCACACCGAAATCAATCAATAAATTATATACATTACAAACCTAATAACTATAGATTAAATAAATAATTTACATAGAAATTCAGGGTGTGTTACCATAACCTAGTATGATCATTGAATTCATTTTACTAAACAGATAAATAATCAAACAATGCTTTCAAAACTTTAAGGAATCATAAGTATATTCTCTTATACAAGGCAACAAAATAAATATCCATTCATATTCCAACAATGGAAACCATGTCTAACCCAATTAATGATCGAATCAATAGAAACTTGACGTGAATACGTGGTTAACATGAACACAACACAAGGAGAAACCACCATTGTTTGGAAGTACAAGTATGAGAAATGGAGTTGTAGTTTGGGTAGGGTTATGCATACGTGGTAGTTGGAAATTAATTGGGACGAAATAGCACTTCCCTTTTGATAGGGTTGATGTGTGCCCTTTTTATTGTGAGACACACGTAAGAAAGTAGTTGATTTGGATAGGGCAATCAATTAATGGCATGGGAGAAGAGAGGCAAAACATGTGCCCTATAAATAAAGACGTTTCAAAGGCAATATATAGAGATTGTGATATCTTGGGATGTGAAAATCACAACATGGGAAAATGTCAAAGATAAGGATCCAAAACTTTGAAAATCACACCATCATAATAACAAGAGAATTTATTCACACCAGTAACATGGAAATTTCTCTCCAAGGAGATCCTAATCTGTCTCCTACAACTTCCACTCTCTTCAACCCTAAACCACCCAAAAAATATTACTTAGTTGTTAAAGAACATTGAGGAAATGTCACTTGAAAAGACTTTTCCACTAACATTTATGAGAAGATAATAAAAAAAAAGGTTTTACAAGGTAAAATTAGTTTAGATTTTAGAAATGTTAATGAGAAATTAAATTTCTCAAACTAGTGTAAATTTTTTTTAAAATTCTCAAAATGATGTATTTTTTATTTTATTTCTGGATATGGGTAAATCGTGCAGAGATTGCACGATATCATTGTGGATAAATCGTTCTATTATTACACGATTTAATTCAAGATATATGAAATTGTGAGAAGATAATACAATTTAGTTAAAGTAATAAAACTGTGGAATAAATGTACAATTTTAATTAATTAATTAATTAATTAATTGAAATCCGTAGGCTACTGCAAGAGTTTAGGGTAATTAATTCTCGATATTGTATTGAGTTATGCATATAAAATTAAATTAGAATTAATGCATAGTGATAAAACCGTTTTGGAAATTTTGATGAAAATGAAAATGTAGTTATTAAAATTAATTAATTGTCATTTAAGTAATAAAATAAATGTGAAATTAATTTGAATGGAAGAATATAAAGAAAAATTACTCGTAGAGAAAATTTAAATTATTTGAATTGATTAGTTTTTAAAATTTATTTATATTTTTTTACTTCTTAAAAGTACTTACTTGGACTCTTTTCTTTTTCTTTTATAAAAATTCTGAAACTTATCTATATTTTTTTCTGTTTTAAAACTACTTATGTTCTTTTTTTTTTCTTTTATAAAAATAACCATTTTTGTAATTTTAT